>Ga0210394_10001098_pt1 | contig 46032 bp, 44 predicted proteins | sample IncBWC12MmetaG_FD_160121 | JGI IMG/M metagenome (GOLD analysis project Ga0210394, IMG submission 160121) | Forest soil microbial communities from Barre Woods Harvard Forest LTER site, Petersham, Massachusetts, United States - Inc-BW-C-12-M | ecosystem: Environmental > Terrestrial > Soil >...
ACTTATGGGCGGAAGGTAACGCGTTAAAATATCTGATGTTATCTCTCTTGTTTTTTCGATAATAGAAATTTGCTCAGCAATATTTTTTAATTGCCTTACGTTACCCTGCCAATAATAATTGGTAAGCTGTTCTTCAGCATCAGGCAATAGCCTAATTACGGGCATACGATATTTTGCGGCAAAATCGGCTGAGAATTTTCTAAACAATAAATGAATGTCTTCTTTTCTTTCGCGCAAAGCGGGAAGTAAAATGGGTACCGTATTTAAACGATAATATAAATCTTCTCTGAATTTACTTTTTTCGATGGCTTGTTGCAAGTTTACATTGGTTGCAGCTACAATGCGTACGTCGGTTTTTTGCACCTTGCTCGACCCTACTCGTATATATTCTTTAGTTTCTAAAATACGTAACAGACGCGCCTGTGTGGCAAGTGGCAACTCCCCTACTTCATCTAAAAAAATAGTTCCGCCATCGGCCACTTCAAAATAACCTTTGCGGGCTTCGTGTGCTCCGGTAAACGAACCTTTTTCGTGCCCGAATAATTCACTATCAATTGTCCCTTCAGGAATAGCACCGCAGTTAACGGCAATATACGGACCATGTTTGCGTGTACTAAACTGATGAATAATTTGCGGAAAAACTTCTTTGCCCGTACCACTCTCACCTGTAATTAATACACTTAAATCGGTTGGCGCTACTTGACGAGCAATATCAATAGCCCTATCTAAAGCAGGCGAACTGCCTATAATGCCAAAGCGTTGTTTTATATCTTGTAAGTTCATGTAACTTAAATTGAGATGTTAGTCTTAGTCAATTACCTTGCCAATCAACGTAGTTGATGTGCAATTGTCTACAAACACATTTACATAAGTTCCTTTTACGCAATTTTGTTTAGGAAAAACCACTACGGCATTTTGTGAGTTTCTGCCCATCATCATATCGTCTGATTTTTTAGAAATGCCCTCTACTAAAACTCGATAGGTTTTACCCACCATGCCTTTAATGCGGATGGCTGAGTGTGCACGTTGTACATCAATTACTTCTGCTAAGCGACGCTTTTTAACTTCTTCTGGTATATCATCGGGATACTTGCGTTCTGCTAACGTTTTAGGACGTTCAGAATAAAAGAACATATAGGCAAAATCATACACAACCGATTCCATTAACGAAATTGTTTGCTGATGTTCTTCCTCCGTTTCACTACAAAAGCCTGTAATTACATCGGTAGAAATGCCACACTCAGGAATTATTTTTTTAATAGATTCAATTCTGCCTAAGTACCATTCTCTATCATACCCACGATTCATCATATCTAACACACGGCTGTTACCGCTTTGCACGGGTAAGTGAATATATTTACAAACGTTTTCATATTTAGCTATAACATGCAACACATTATCCGTCATATCTTTAGGATGTGAGGTGCTAAAACGCACACGCAAATCAGGGCTCACAAGGGCAACCATTTCCAAAAGCTTGGCAAAGTTTACCGAGCTTGCTTTTTGCTCATCAGTCAACGTTTCTTTTTTCAAACCACCACCACTCCATAAAAAACTATCTACGTTTTGTCCAAGTAGAGTTACTTCACGGTAACCTTTATCAAATAAATCTCTTGCTTCAGCTAAAATACTTTCGGGGTTACGACTACGCTCGCGCCCACGGGTAAAAGGTACCACGCAAAAGCTGCACATATTATCGCAACCACGCATAATGCTAATGAATGCCGAAACACCATTGCTGCCTAAACGTACAGGCGTTATATCAGCATAGGTTTCTTCTTTAGATAGGATAACATTAATAGCACGGTGCCCATCTTCTGCTTGTCCAATTAGGTTAGGTAAATCGCGGTAAGAATCGGGTCCTACCACCATATCTACAATCTTTTCTTCTTCTAAAAATTTTGTTTTTAAGCGTTCGGCCATACAGCCTAAAACGCCTACCAACATATCGGGGTTCTTTCTTTTAAGTTTTTTAAAATCTTTTAAACGCTGACGTACACGTTGCTCGGCATTATCGCGTATAGCACAGGTGTTTACTAAAATAACATCAGCTTCTTCTGCTTTATCGGTAGTTGAGTAACCATCTTTACTAAGAATGGAGGCTACTATCTCGCTGTCAGAATAATTCATTTGGCAACCGTAACTCTCTAAAAAAAGCTTTTTGCCTCCAACATTGCCGTCTTCTATCACCAACGCCTCCCCCTGTCTATTTTCGTCTATTGTTTTATTTTCAATCATTGCGGATGCAAAGATACGAATTTATGACAATATGACAGGGTTTATTACAGCATTTTTAACTGCTCTTCTAAGGCTTTAATTTTAGCCTCAGCATCAGCTTGCTTTTTCTTTTCGTTTTCTAAAATTTCGGGTTTGGCATTTTGAACGAAACGCTCGTTGGCCAATTTTACCTGCACCGATTTTAAGAAGCCTTTGTTATAATCAAGTTCTTTAGCGATGCGTTCTTTTTCGGCATCAACATCTACATCCTGAGTTAACGGAATGTAAAACTCGGCATGGTTTGCATTAAATGAAAATGCGTTATCAACTTTTGCAGTTACATACTCAAAACTACTTAGGTTACATAGTTTAATGATGATATCATCATAGGTTTTTATAATCTCACCTTTGTTTACTTTTTCAAATACTTGCAGTTTTTCTTTAGGAGAAATATTTTTTTGCTTACGTAGGTTTCTGATATTAGTAACAACTTCCATTACCGTTTCAAAATGAGTTGTAATAAGCTTGTTTTCATTTTTAATAACAGGCCATTGGGCAACTATAATACAATCTTTATCAGCACGGTCTTGCAACAAATGCCAAATTTCTTCGCTGATAAAAGGCATCCAGGGGTGCAAGGTTTTTAAAATATTTTCTAAAAAACTAATAGTAGCATTATAGGTTGCTTTATCAATGGGTTGTGCTTTGCCATCAATAAATTCGGGCTTAATCATTTCTAAGTACCAGGCACAGAAATCGTCCCACACTAATTTATAGGTTGTCATTAAAGCATCACTCATACGATGCTTGCTGTAGTAATCATTAATTATAACCAGTTGCTCGCTAAATTTATTTGTAAACCAATCAATAGATGTTTTGCAAACAGCGGGCTGCGGTATATCGGCAACTTCAAAACCTTTTATTAACCTAAAGGCATTCCAAACTTTATTGGCAAAATTTCTTCCTTGTTCGCAATAACTTTCGTCAAACATTAAATCGTTTCCGGCAGGTGAGCATAACAACATGCCAACACGTACGCCATCTGCACCATATTTTTCAATAAGGTCTAATGGGTCAGGACTATTGCCTAAACTCTTACTCATTTTTCTGCCCAGTTTATCACGTACAATGCCTGTTAAATAAACATTGGTAAAAGGCTTTTCATCTAAATATTCGTAACCGGCAATAATCATACGTGCTACCCAAAAAAATAAAATCTCAGGTGCTGTTACTAAATCATTTGTTGGATAATAGTATTGTAAATCTTTATTGGCTTTATCTTTTCCGTTTTTAATTACATGCGGATCGAAAACCGTAATAGGCCAAAGCCATGAGGAGAACCAAGTATCCAATACATCTTCATCCTGACGAACATCGGGAGTTTTTAATTTTTCAATGGCTTCTTCTTTTGTTTTGCAAACAACGGTGTTTCCTTTAGTATCGTACCAAGCCGGAATGCGTTGCCCCCACCATAACTGACGAGAAATGCACCAATCGTGTACATTTTCCATCCAATGCTTGTAGGTGTTTATAAACTTTTCAGGAATAAGTTTTATGTTCTCATTCAATACATTTTCTAAAGCGGGTTTAGAAATAGCATCCATTTTTAAGAACCATTGCATAGAAAGTTTTGGTTCTATTACGGCATTTGTTCTTTCGCTATAACCGTTTTTGTTTTTTATATCCTCAACTTTTACAATAAAGCCCATCTCCTCTAAATCTTTCGTAATTTTTTTACGAACAATAAAGCGGTCTTCACCAATGTAAAGCTGAGCTTCTTTGCTCATTTTACCATCGGGTGCAATAGTATCAATTACTTCAAGTTTATGTTTTACACCCAGGTTATAGTCATTAATGTCGTGGGCAGGGGTAACTTTTAAAGCCCCTGTACCAAAAGCGGCATCAACATACTCATCAAAAATAATAGGCACACTACGGTTAACCATTGGTATAATACAACGCTTGCCTTTTAAGTGCGAGTAACGCTCGTCAGTTGGGTTAACACAAACAGCAGTATCTCCTAAAATCGTTTCAGGGCGCGTGGTTGCAATGGTTATCCACTCATCGGCACTGCCTTCAATTTTATATTTTACGTAGTATAATTTAGAATTTACTTCTTTATAAATTACTTCTTCATCACTAACAGCAGTTAAACCTTGCGGGTCCCAGTTAACCATGCGTACACCACGATAAATTTGCCCTTTGTTGTATAAATCAACAAACACATCAATTACGGCTTCACTTAAATCATCTTCCATGGTAAAACGCGTCCTATCCCAATCGCAAGACGCACCCAGTTTTTTAAGTTGTTCTAAAATAATACCGCCATATTTTTCTTTCCAACCCCAGGCGTGTTTTAAAAACTCATCGCGGGTTAAATCGGTTTTGTTAATTCCTTTTTCTTTTAGCAAAGCAACTACTTTTGCTTCGGTAGCAATAGATGCATGGTCGGTACCTGGTACCCAGCAAGCATTATAACCCAACATACGTGCACGGCGAATCAAAACATCCTGTATAGTATTGTTAAGCATATGCCCCATGTGCAACACGCCTGTTACATTCGGTGGTGGAATGACTATAGTATAAGGCTCTCTGTTATCAGGTTCTGACTTAAAGAATTTATGTTCCATCCAATACGGATACCACTTATCTTCGGCGGCTTTTGGGTTGTATGTTTTAGCAATTTCCATAATTAAATTTTAGAAAGTGCGAATTTAACTATTTTACGCAGCATTTACACGTAAGAATGTAGAGTAGTTTTAAATGCAATAGATTTTTATATTCGCACCATAATTTAAAGGCAACCATACAATTATTTCATGAAAATTGATAGGAATAAATTATATAAGTTTCTGTTTGCTATTGGGTTGCTATATTTTTGTTTTATTATTTTAGATGTCCCAAAAATAGAGCCTCAATGGGAAGGTTATCCGGATGTAATAGATTATAAGGCCCAATCTAAAGAGAGTTTAACCAGTTTAAACTTTTATGCTACTAAACCCAAAGAAAATGTATGGTTTTTTCCAAGACCATTTACAGTACCCCTATTTTTTAAAATGGCAAGTTCTGACTCATACAATATGGTTATGCTTCAAAAAACTACGTACTGTATTTGCGTAATAAGTTTATTAATAGCTATTTTAAATTTTATCAGTCATTTTTGGGTTAAAATTATTGCACAGTGTGGTTTATTGTTTTTTTTTACTTGGTGGAACATCGTAGGATGGTCTGATTTACCAATATCAGAATCCTTGTCTATATCATTACTATTTTTCTGGTTCAGCACTATATTATTTTACTACAAAAAACAATCTGTTTTAAATATTATATTCCTTGTAATTTCGTCTATTCTACTTTCGTTTACCCGAGATACCTGGCCCTATATTATACTTTTGTTTTTTTTACTGAATATTTTTATCTCAATATTTCTATCTATAGGAAGCATCAAAAAAAATGTAAGCTTATTTGTGTTTTCAATTTGCTTATTTTTTGCACAAAGTTATACTGCTAATGTTGGCCAAAGACATTGGATGCCTATGTTTAATTCTATAGCAGGTAGAGTTGCGCAACATGACGATTATTTAGCCTGGTTTAAAAACGAAGGCATGCCTGAAGCAGATACTCTAAAAACAGATTTTGGAGAGATAAAAGACTTAGAGTTAGATGGCAGAGTGTTAATCTCTAAAAGATACTGTGACAGCACTTACACAAATTTATTTTTATGGATTATGAAGGATGGGAAAAATAAATATCAAAAATTTCTATTAACTCATCCTTATTATTTCTTTTTACAAGACTTATCGAGTGAAAGTGTTAGAGGAAATTTATTCTCTTATAATCTCCCATATTATAAGGGTTCGGAAGGTTTTTTTGTTAATGCAGATCATGTTTTTCCTGTTTTTAATGTATGGTTTTATTTAGTATTTTTTTTACTGCTGCTATTTTTATTTTTTAAAACAAAAGAAATAGTGTACGCTTTTTTAGCTTCTGTTTTTATACTTTGCGTTGTAAATGCTCTAATAACGTACAATGCCGACGCTTTAGAAATAAAAAGACATTTATTTATAACTACCATTATATTAGAGTTTATTAGTATTTCAACCCTAATTTTATTAGCAGATTATATAAGTAATTTGGTTATAAAAAAGCCTTTAAAAACGTTATAATATTAGAGTAACATTTATTTTAACCAAATAAAATTGGAAATTGCTTAATTAGTCTTGTTATCTTCGCCGAAAATTCCCAGTTATAATGAATTATCTATCAGTTGAAAATCTCTCGAAAGCCTACGGAGATAAAGTGTTGTTCGAAAAAATAACGTTTGGCATTAGTCGCGGAGATAAAGTTGCCTTAGTTGCTAAAAATGGTACAGGCAAAACTACCCTTCTAAACATCTTAAAAGGTAAAGAAATTGCTGATGAAGGCCGTATTTCTTGGAGAAAAGAGCTTACTATTGAGTTTCTATCACAAGAGCCCGTGTTTGATGAAGAAATGAGTGTAATAGATACTTTACTGAATGCTAAAAATAAATTTACCGATGTTATAAAACGCTATAATCTTGCTGTATCTGGCGACCCGAGTGTGGACATGGATACAGTTATTATGGAAATGACCGACTTAAATGCCTGGGATTATGAAAACAAGGTTGAAGAAATTTTATCGCGTCTGCAAATAACGCAGCTAAAACAAGCCATGAAAACCTTAAGTGGCGGGCAACGTAAACGTGTTGCATTAGCCCGAGTTATTTTAAACAAACCTGATTTATTGGTGCTTGATGAACCAACCAACCATTTGGATATTGAAATGATTGAGTGGCTGGAAAATTATTTGGATGATAATGATTTTACCCTATTGGTTGTTACGCACGACAGGTACTTTTTAAATAATGTTTGTAACCACGTAATTGAAATTGAAAACAGTCAGCTTTATACATACAAAGGTAATTTTGAATATTACTTAGAAAAGAAAGCAGAGCGTATGCTGGCTAATGCTTCTGAAATTGATAAAGCTAAAAATTTATACCGCCGAGAGTTAGAATGGGTACGCAAAATGCCCCGTGCACGTGGCACAAAATCAAAATCACGAGTAGATGCTTTTTATGACGTAGAAGAAAAAGCCAAGCAGAAGAAAGAAGATGACGGTGTAGAAATGTCGGTAAAAATGACTCGTTTAGGAAGTAAAATTTTAGAACTTCATAAAATACATAAGGCTTATGGCGAACGAAAATTAATTGAGAAGTTTGATTATGTTTTTAAGAAAGGTGAAAAAATTGGTATTTCAGGTGCAAACGGTTCAGGTAAAACAACTTTATTAAATATCATTCAGGGTTTTGAAGAAGCTGATAGTGGTACTATTCAAACAGGAGAAACTGTAATTTTTGGTTACTATTCTCAAAAAGGAATGGTGCTAAAAAACGATAAACGCATTATAGAAACTATTAGTGATATAGCGGAATATATTCCCTTAGCAGATGGTACAACATTAAGTGCAGGCAAGTTATTGGCACGCTTTAATTTTCCACCACATGTACAGTATCAAAATGTATCAACGCTTAGTGGAGGAGAAAAACGCCGTTTATTTTTGCTTACTATTTTAATGAAGAACCCAAACTTCCTTATTCTGGATGAGCCTACCAACGATTTGGATATTGCAACCCTACAAACCTTAGAAGATTTTTTAACTGAGTTTGGCGGCTGTGTGCTTATTGTATCACACGACAGGTACTTTATGGATAAGCTTATAGACCACCTTTTCGTGTTTGAAGGGCAGGGAGAAATTCGCGATTTCCCGGGCACTTATACACAGTACCGTATTTGGAAAGATGCTCAAAAACAAGTAGCCAGTAAAACTCAAGTAGCAGAAAAAAAAGAAACTAAAACCGAGACTAAAGAAAAAACTGAGGTTAAGGTTGAAACAACTAAAATAGTTTCAACTACAAAAAAATCGTACAAGGTTTTAAAAGAAATTGAAGATTTAGAAAAAGAAATTGCCACGCTTGAAAGCAAAAAGCAAGAGTTAGAGGCAGCACTTACCAGTGGAGAAACTGACCATGTGGTGTTGCAAAAAACAGGTGAAGAATTAGCTCAAACCATAAAAACCTTAGATGCTAAAAGCTTCCGTTGGTTAGAGCTACAAGACTAATTTAACTGCTTACAAACAGATTTTGTTATTTTAGCTTAATGAAGAATGTACTCGCACTTTTTTTTATTGACTATACTAAACTGCGCAGTGCAAAGTACATATCCTTAATTGGCTTATTTATTATTGGTTTTACCATTCTCTCTATAATAGTTGGGCAAGATGTGAATATACGGGGAGATTTTACCGTTTTTTGGCAAGCAGGTAAAAATTACACTAATGGCGTATCGTTATATAGTCAAATAGGTGGTGCAGAAAGATATATTTACCCTCCATTTGCTGCCATGTGCTTTCAATTATTTGCTCTGTTTAGTTTGCATCAAGCAGCAGCTATTTTCTGTTTTTGCAACCTATTATTTTGGGTGCTGATTATTTATTATACACAGAAAATTATTTTGCATTTAGTGCCCCAAAGCACTCATATTAAACAAGCTCTACTAATTGGGTTTATTTTATCGTTCAGGTATTTTTTATATCATATTTGGTTTATACAAATGAACGAGTTGGTTTTATTATTAAGTCTTGCTGCTGTTTACAACCATCTATTAAAAAGAGATAGCTATGCCATTCCATTAGTAGTGGTAGCTACGTTTATTAAAATTATTCCTTTATTTATTTTAATTTGGATACTAAGTAAAAGCAATTATAAAAATTACTTGCGCACTACCATTTATGCTATTATTTGCATCCTTATGCCATTATTAATTAAAGGCAGAGGTGTCCACACAGGTATAATTGATTTACAAGAATATTACGTTACTTTTATTCAGCCATTTAAGGAAGGAAGGGTTGAACCTGAGTTGCAAAACTATGGCTTATCGGCAGCATTATACAAAGTGTTTTCTTACACGGCTGATGGAGACAAGTATCATTACATTATTAGCATTTTACCTACAACTACTATTAACTTAATTTATAAATCTATTATTGCGTTACTACTTCTTGCATTTGCGGGCATGCTTATTTATAGTCGATTAAAAAAGGCTCCAATTTCTTTATTTGAAATAAGTTTTATTTTATTATTCACCCATTTAGCATCGGGCATTACGTGGGAGTATCATTTGGTTTCGCTAATTTTTGTAATAAGTGTAATGGCAGTTGATTATTTCAATTCAAAAAATAAAACCCGAGCAGTTTTTTATATACTCGGTTTTTTATTATTTTTTAATTTAATAATTGGAGGAGATACTGTTGGCTACTATTTATATTACAAAAGTTGCGGATATAGCTTGTTAACCTGGCTACTACTGCTATTATGTATTTATAATATTGTAGGCTATATAAAACAAAGAAAAGCAATGCTGAATTAAATCAGCATTACTTAGCCGTTAAGGTTATATAGGGTATAATTACTTCTTCTAACGAAATTCCGCCGTGCTGAAAAGTATCTCTGTAATAATTTACAAAGTGGTTGTAGTTATTTGGGTAGGCAAAAAACTTATACTCTTTAGCAAATATGTAAACCGAGCTTACATTTTGTTTAGGTAAAAAAGCATCGTGTGGGTTTTTAATTTCGAACACATCTTTCTTGTTATAATCCATGCTTTTACCTGTTTTGTAACGCAGGTTTGTGTTTACGTTTTTGTCGCCCACCACTTTTATAGGGTCTTTAACGTGTACGGTTCCGTGGTCGGTAGAAATAACAATTTTTATTTTTTTGTGCGCCAATTGCTGAATGATATCTAACAGAGGAGAATGCTCTAACCACGATTTGGTGATAGAGCGATATGCCGGTTCATCATCTGCTAATTCTCGAATAACTTCCATATCAGTACGGGCATGCGAAAGCATATCAACAAAATTATATACAATAACGTTCAAGTTATTTTGCATAAGGTTATTTATGTTTTCAGCTAATTTTTTACCGGCATTATGGTTGGTGATTTTGTTATAGCTCATTTTTACATCTTTACCCAAGCGCTTTAGCTGAGCCTGTAAAAATTGTTCTTCAAACTGATTTTTCAACCCCTCATCCTCATCGTTCAACCACATTTCAGGGAATTTTTTCTGAATTTCAGTTGGCAATAATCCCGCAAATATGGCATTACGAGCATACTGGGTAGCTGTTGGTAAAATACCGTAGTATAATTCTTCGCTCTCTACTTTGTATAATTCGGTAAGGATGGGTTGAATTACTTTCCATTGGTCGTAACGCAGGTTATCAATCAACAGAAAAAATACACACTCATCTTTATTAAGCTCAGGAATTAATTTATTTTTAAGCAGCGTGTGCGACATGGTTGGTGTTTCATCTGCCGTGCCGTTTAGCCACTTTAAATAATTACGTTCAATAAATTTACTGAAACCATTATTAGCCTCTAATTTTTGCGTACGCAAAATTTCGAGCATACTTTTATCCGATGATTTATCAATCTCTAATTCCCAATAAACAATTTTTTTATACAATTCAACCCACTCCTGATAATTCATATCAGAATAAAGCATACTGCTTATTTCCTGAAACGCTTGTCGGTACGATGTATTTGTCTTCTCTCCTACCAAACGTCTGTTATCCAGTGTTTTTTTAAGTGATAATAATATTTGATTTGGGTTAACAGGTTTAATTAGGTAATCAGCAATTTTAGAGCCTATGGCATCATCCATAATATACTCTTCTTCGCTTTTAGTAATCATTATAACCGGTACATCGCTACGCAAGGTTTTTAAGCGCGATAGGGTTTCTAAGCCCGATAAACCCGGCATGTTTTCATCTAATAAAACTACATCGAAGGCTCTCTCTTTAATCAAGTCAAGGGCTTCGTCACCGCTACAAACGGTACTAACATCGTAGCCTTTTTGCTGAAGGAATAATACATGGGGTTTTAACAGTTCGATTTCATCATCAGCCCACAAAAGATTTATTTTATCGTTACTCATAGTCGTTGTTTTTATAGTACAACGAATGTAAGTCGATTTTATTTCATCTCGGCGTTAATTACTGTTAGGAAAAATGAGATTAATCTTTAAAGACTAATATCAGCTAATTCTTTTTTTTTAAAGCGGTCAGCAACTACTAAATCTTTGCTTCCGGCTGTGTATTCGTAAAAACCTTTACCGCTTTTAGCACCAAGGCTTCCGGCAGTAACCATATTTACCAATAAAGGGCACGGCGCGTATTTTGGATTACCAAAACCATCGTGCAACACATTTAAAATATTAAGACAAACATCTAAGCCAATAAAATCAGCTAATTGCAGAGGCCCCATTGGATGAGCCATGCCCAGTTTCATTACTGTATCAATTTCAGTAACACCTGCTACATTTTCATAAAGACTATAAATAGCCTCATTTATCATAGGCATTAAAATACGATTAGCCACAAAACCAGGATAATCGTTTACCTCAACAGGTGCTTTGCCTAAGTTTTTAGACATTTGCATAACAAGTGCCGTAACTTCGTCAGATGTAGAGTAGCCACGTATAACTTCTACCAGTTTCATAACCGGTACCGGATTCATAAAGTGCATGCCAATTACTTTATCAGCACGCTTAGTAACCGATGCAATTTTTGTAATAGATATAGAAGATGTATTTGAGGCAAGTATTGTATTTGCATCGCAAACGGCATCTAATTGTTTAAATATTTCTAATTTAATTTGGATGTTTTCGGTAGCTGCCTCAATTACCAAATCGATTTGCTTAACACCATCTTCAAGCTTGGTAAAGATTTTTATATTGGCCAAAGCGGCTGTTTTATCAGCGTCGGTAAGCGTGCCTTTAGCAACTTGTCTGTCTATGTTTTTAGTGATGGTCGTTATGGCTTTTTCAAGTGCTTGCGCATTTACATCTATCAACGAAACCTGGTAACCAAATTGAGCAAATACATGAGCAATGCCATTTCCCATGGTGCCCGAACCTATAACCGCAATTTTCTTAATCATACTAATTTATTTTTAAAATCGGGCTAATGTAGCCATTTTAGATACTTGCGTTATTTAATTTTTTCCACCATAAATTAAGCTATTGTTAAGAAAAAGTACATAGCATACAGGATAAATACTTTTACTTTGTAGCGTTATTAAATCATGGAGCTGAAGGATACTTATTGTAATTATAACGGGCATTTAATTAGCATTTATGAACCTGTTGTTTCGTTTGCCAACAGGGCATTTCGTTATGGAGATTCGCTGTTTGAAACTATAAGGGTAGTAAATAACAAAGCACTTTTTTTACAAGATCATTTACGCAGAATTAAAGTTGGAATGACTGTTTTGCGCATGAACATTCCGCCAACTTTTAGTTCGGAGAATATAGCTAAGCTAATTGCTGAATTAATTGAGAAAAACAACCTACAAAACGATGCCCGAGCAAGGCTAACTATTTTTAGAAACGAAGGTGGTTTTTATACCCCAAACACTAATGATATATCTTTTTTAATAGAGGTTGAAGACCTTGGTTTTAAAGGTGGTTATATACTTAACGATACCGGTTATACAGTAGATGTTTTTCATGATATAAAGAAGCATAAAAACAAACTATCTAACTTAAAAACAGGTAATGCTTTAATATACGTGCTGGCAGGCATTTATAAAAAAGATATTAAAATGGACGACTGTTTTATTATAAACGAAGATGGGAATGTATGCGAAAGCATAAGTTCGAATGTATTTATAGTAAAAAATGGTGCGCTTTATACCCCATCGCTAACTGAAGGCTGCATAGAAGGGGTTTTACGTAAGCAAGTAATTGATATTGCTAAAGAAAACCGTATACTTTGTTATGAAATTGCACTGGCATTTAATACACTAATGAATGCCGACGAAATATTTTTAACTAATACTATACAGGGTTTACGCTGGATAGAAAAATACAAAACAAAGGTTTATCACAGCAAATTAGCCGATTTTTTCATCGAAAAGTTAAATGAGCGTGTTTCGGTAGATTAAAAATTGATTTACTATATTTGACCGCAATTTTTTTCTTATGGATAAATCTAATATAGAGATTTTTAGAGTACTGTTTTTTCGAAAAAAACATATTCTGCTCATTACCTTATTATCGGTGATACTGGCATATGTTTTTACAATGCCTTTATTTATAAAACCAATATATAAATCTACAGCTTATGTATATCCTACCAATATTGGGTTATATAGCGAAGAATCGCTTACAGAGCAATTGCTTCAGTTTTTGCAATCTAACGATGTAAGACTTTATTTATATAAAAAGTACAACCTTGCTAAACATTACAAAATAGATACGCTTAAGAAAACTCACATGTTTGCTTATGATGAGATTTATGAAAAAAAAGTAAGTATTTCTATCACTAAGTACGAATCTGTTGAAATAAAAGTAGAAGATTATGATCCTGATACAGCCCGACTTTTAGTAGATGGTATTTTTGAAGCAGTTAATTCGGTTATTGAAAAAGAAGTTAAAGACAAATATGCCGGTGAAGTACAGATTGCCAAACTAAATGTAGATTTTGCACAAAGGGAAATTGATAGTACACAACATATATTGAATGAATTAAGTGAGAAATATGGTATAGTTGATTTGTCTGTTCAGTTAAAAGAAGCCACCAAAGCCTATTATAAGGATATGAGTGGAAATGCAAAAGTGAATGAACTTATAACAAATATTGGTAAACATGGCGTTGAATTTGCTAAACTAACAGCCTACTTAAAATATCAGATGAAAAATTATGCTTTAGTTGTAGGCAAATACGAAAAATTTTTAAGTGACTTTAAGGGTGATAGAAACCATATAGCAATAGCATCTAAACCAACTTACCCTGTGGTGGCAAGCTGGCCAAAACGAACATTAGTTATGATAATTACAGGTGCCAGTATTTTTATTTTAGCTTGTATTTATTTTGTTTTTATTGATAAAATAAAGTCAGCTTATCAACAAATTACTTTAAATAACAAAGAATCAGGGTCTTCTCATTAAAAAAATTTAATTATTAAAACTGTATAAATACTGAAGATATAAGCTTTTATTTAAAAAAATTTATGTTCGACTTTTTGAAAATTAATTTATAGGTTTGAAATTTAACCAATGCTGGACAACAATCTTTCAATAGCAAAAAAACTGTACAAAAGCAAAAGACATATTTTTATGTCGACTGGTGCTGCTATAGTAATGAGTTTACTTTATACCTTTATTGTAAGACCCACTTATACATCAACTTCATTTGTTTATCCATCAAGCTTAGCAGCATACGGGCAAGAATCTCCGACTGAACAGCTTTTGCAGTTTTTACAGTCGGATGAAATAAAATTATACTTAATTAAAAAATTAAATCTTTCGACGCATTATAAAATTGACACTGCAAAAGGAAAGGATTTACAAAAACTAAAAGATATTTTAGGTTCTAAAATAAGCATTTCTCAAACTAAGTACGAATCTATCGAGATAAGGGCTTCTGATTTTAATGCTGATACCGCGAAATTAATGGTAACTCAAATAATTGATGGAGTAAATTGGCTTATTGAGAAAGAACATAAAGAAAAATACAGCGAAACTGTAAATAATTCATTGATTTACTTACAACACAAAAAACATTTGGTAGATAGTACTCAAAACTTATTAAATGAACTAAACAAAAAATACGAGTATCTTAATATTGGCATAGAGTTAAAAGAGGCATTTAAAAATCAATATAAAATGCAATCGGGAGGTGGTAATAATTCTTTAACTGATTTCATAAATATGTCTGAACAACTAAAAGGCGTTGAAAACGAAAATAAGGGAAAATCGTTATCTGAATTATTTACAGGTATAAATAATTACTTGTTACAATACGGAAAATTAACTGTTTACTTTGAAGATCAGGTAAAAGGTTGGACTCAGGCAAGCGACGATTATCAAAAAAACTTATTTGAATATAACAGGAAAATAAATTTTGTGGCAATGGCATCAGTACCACAAAAACCAATATCTCCAAGTTGGCCAAAACGTTTTATTATTGTTTTCGTTAGTGGCATCTCAGTTTTCATACTTTCTTGTATATATTTTTTATACATAGATGACATTAAGCAAGCCTATGCAAAAATTACTGAGCAATAATAAAACACTTCTTATTTTTTATTTGCTTTGTGGTGTTTATCTATCAGGTTTTTTAGGTGTATCAGGCCGTATAGATACACTTGTTATTTATTGTTTGATTCCGGCCGTAATTTTACTATTGCTATTAGCTTTTTTCTCTTTCGATTCTTTTGTTTTATCTATTGTGTTTTTTACTCCATTGGCTGTAACTTTAAAAGAGCTTGGACTAAGCACAGATGTTGATTTAAGTATACCCACTGAGCCATTTATGGCAGGCGTTTTATTACTATTACCCATTTATCAGTTTTATGGTAAAATAATTGACAAAAAAGTTTTAACCCACCCAGTTACCATTGTGATTTTTTTACAAGTAGCTTGGATGGCGTTTACCTGCATTACGAGCCAAATGCCATTAGTATCCATAAAATATTTAATAGCACGTTTGTGGTTTATAGCTACTGCCTATTTTATGATGAGTTATTTGTTTAAGAAAAAAGATGAGAATGTTTTTAAATATTTATGGTTGTATATTATTCCGTTAACAGCTGTATCTGCTTATATAACAATACAACATGCCGCTTACAATTTTGACGAACACATTGCAGATTGGATACCATCTCCGTTTTATAATGATCATACTGCATATGGAGCGGCGTTGGCCATGTACGTGCCCGTGCTAATTGGCTTATTATTTATGAAACGTTATAATGCCGCTCAAAAAACAATATTAGCCGTTTGTTTAGCCGTTATATTAACAGGTGTTGTATTTAGTTATGCAAGAGCAGCCTGGTTAAGTTTAATGGTTGCCGCGGCCTTAACACTTGTTTTATACGTAAAAATAAAATTTAAAACTATTGTTGTTACGGCCGTTTCTACCGCCGTTTTATTTTTTGTTTTTCAAACCCAAATAATCATATTATTGAACCAAAATAGTACTGCTTCTGGTGGAGACGCTTCGCAGGATTTAGAATCGGTAACAAACATTAAAACAGATGATAGTAACCTTGAACGAATTAACCGTTGGAGTTGCGCAATAAAAATGTTTCAGCAAAGACCACTTGTTGGCTGGGGGCCGGGAACCTATATGTTTCAGTACGCTCCATTTCAAAAAAACAGTGAAAGGTCGCTTATTTCAACTAATGCCGGTACAAACGGAAATGCACACAGCGAGTATTTAGGACCCCTCAGTGAACAAGGCATTTTGGGCATTGTATGGGTAATTGCTTTATTATTTACTGTTTTAAATACAGGGTTTAGAGTAGTGTATAACAACAAAAATAAAACACAAAGAACCTTGGCTGTTTTACTGCTTACAGGCTTGATAACCTATTTTGTACACGGGTTTTTAAATAATTTTTTAGATACCGACAAGCTGTCAATTCCATTTTGGGGATTTATAGCAGCACTTGTTTATTTAGATAATAAACAAAAAGAAGATAATCATAATCAAATAGAAGAAACTCCTACTTCCCTGTAAAAACAGGTTTTCTTTTTTCTAAAAAAGCTTGTACACCTTCTTTATAATCATTTGTTGAAGCGGCTTTTATTTGCTCTACTCCTTCCGCTTTAAGCTGTTCTTCTAACGAATTAAATGTGCCTTGATTAAATAGTTTTTTAGTTAACCCTAAGCCTTTAGTTGGCATATTAGCTAAGGTTTCTGCCAACTGCATAGCTTCGTTTTGCAAATTTTCATCAGAAGCTATTTTATAAATCATGCCCATTTGCAAAGCATCGGCAGCAGTAACTTTATCTCCTAATAAAGCTAAAGCCAAAGCTTTTTGAAACCCAATGATACGAGGCAAGAAAAAAGTTCCACCACTATCAGGTATCAAGCCTATTTTACTAAATGCCTGTATAAATGAAGAAGATTGGGCTGCTACAACTACATCACAAGCTAATGCAATATTAGCTCCCGCCCCTGCTGCTACGCCATTTACAGCACAAACCACAGGTTTTTCAAGGTTTCTTATTTTTAAAATTATGGGATTGTAATGTTCTACTACAATATTTTTAATACCCGGGCCTTGTGGGTCGGTAGCTTCGGCTAAATCTTGCCCTGCACAAAACGCTTTTCCCTCGCCGGTTAATAATACACAGCGTATGTTTTCATCATTGGCTGCTTTATCTAATTGCTGCTGTAATTCAAGTGCCATTGCACGATTAAAGCTGTTAAACTTATCAGGGCGATTTAAACTTAATTTTAAAACCCCACCTATTTGTTGATGTAAAACGTTCATGCAAAAATTTTTTTGTGAAAAGTATAAAATATAATTAATCGTACATAAATAATTTTTACCGCTTATACTTTTTACCTTTTAGCGCGTTATCAAAACATTTATCTTCGATGCCTTAACTATTTAGTATGAAAAAAATTACAACGTTTGTTTTAATCCTATTTGTTGCCGGAAGCTTTGCACAAAAAAAACAAATCACTTTAGAAGAAATTTGGAGAGATAAAACCTTTAAAGCAGCTACTTTTGAAGGGTTTAATAGCATGAATGATGGTTTACATTATACGCAACTTGATGAAAATAAAGATTTAGCCAAATATGAGCTTACCGGTGGAAAAAAGATAGAAGTGCTTGTAAAAGCAAACGAGCTAACTCCCGAAGGAAAGACATCTGCCATAAAAATAGAAAGCTATTCGTTTAGTGATGATGAAACAAAATTGCTACTAAAAAATGATTTTGAACCGATATACCGTCGTTCAGGTACCGCCACCAATTATGTATTCGATTTAAAAACGCGTAAGCTAAGAGTCTTATCCAATAAAGGGAAACAAATGTTTGCTACTATTGCTCCTATAGGAAATAAAGTAGCCTTCGTAAGAGAAAATAATTTGTTTGTAAAAGATTTAGATAACAACACCGAAACACAAATTACAAGCGACGGAGAAAAAAACAAAATTAAAAACGGTTGGGCAGACTGGGTTTATGAAGAAGAATTTAGCAAAGCTGAAGCATTTTCTTGGAATGCCGATGGAACAAAAATTGCCTTTATTCGTTATGATGAAACAAATGTGAAAGAGTTTGAAATGCCTATTTATAAAGGCTTATATCCTGAAGAATACAAATTCAAATATCCTAAAGCCGGCGAAGATAATTCTGTTGTAAGTGTTTTTATTTATGATTTAACTTCTAAAAAAACAACTAAGGTTGATATAGGCACAGAAACAAACATTTACATTCCTCGTATAACGTGGACGAAGGATGCTAACACGCTTTCTGTACAACGTATGAATCGTTTGCAAAATAAAATTGAGTTATTATTTGCAGATGCTAACACAGGTGCTACTAAAGTTATATTATCGGAACAAAATGATACTTATATTGATATTACAGATGACTTAACTTTTTTAGAAAAAAACAAGGGTTTTATTTGGAGCAGCGAAAAAGACGGATTTAACCATTTGTATTATTATGATTTTACGGGTAAGCTTATAAACCAAATTACAAAAGGAAACTGGGATGTTATAGATTTTAAAGGATTTAACGAAGCAAGTAAAACAGTTTACTATACATCGAGCGAAAGTTCGGCAACTGAAAAAGATTTATATACTATATCGTTAGACGGAAAAAAGAAAGTAAAACTATCTACTTTAAAAGGCACAACCGATGCCAATTTTAGTAAAAGTTTTAAGTACTATGTGAGCAACTATAGTAATGCAAACACACCTGCAGTATATGAATTATATAGTTCAGATGGTAAATTGATAAAAGTTTTAGAAGATAATAAACAATTAAAAGAAAAATTAACGCAATATGATTTAACCAAGAAAGAATTTTTCACCTTTAAAACTACAGAAGGTGTTGAGCTAAATGGTTGGATGATGAAACCAACTAATTTTGATGCTACAAAAAAGTATCCCGTATTTCAATATGCATATGGTGGCCCAGGGTCAAATAAATGTAATAACCAATATGAGGTATCAGACTATGTTTGGCATCAACTGCTTTGCCAGCAAGGATATATAGTGGTTTGCGTTGATAACAGAGGCACACAAAATAGAGGTAAAAAATTTAAAGATGCTACTTATATGCAATTAGGGAAGTTAGAAACAATTGACCAAATTGAGGTTGCCAAGTATATGGGTAGTCAAGCCTATGTAGATAAAAACCGCATTGGCTTTATGGGCTGGAGTTTTGGCGGATACTTATCATCTTTACTAATTACAAAAGGGGCCGATTATTTTAAAGCCAATATTGCCGTTGCACCCGTTACCAATTGGAGATATTATGACAATATTTATACCGAACGTTTTTTACGCACTCCACAGGAAAATGCAAAAGGTTACGATGAAAACTCGCCTGTAAATTTTACCAAAAACATAAAAGGAAAGTATCTTTTAATACATGGTACGGCTGATGACAATGTACATTTTCAAAACAGTATGGAGATGGAAAAGGCTTTGATTGATAATAACATTCAGTACGATTTTATGGCTTATCCAAACAAAAACCATGGTATAAATGGTGGCAACACTCGCCTGCATTTATACACCAAAATGTTAGAATTTATAAAAAGGAATTTATAGGGTATTTTTTTGTATCTTCACGTAATTGATTATGGCACCCGAGTTAATACAAGAAAATGTAACCAAACTTATTGTAGCACTTGTTGCAGGCTCTATTATTGGTGCCGAACGCGAATACAACAATAAAAATGCAGGCTTTAGGACTGTAATTTTAGTAACCATTGGAGCTACTTTATTTACTATTTTATCTGGTTTACTTACACAAGGGAGAGATTTTCACGTGGCCGGTAACGTGGTAGTAGGTATAGGCTTTTTGGGTGCGGGAGCCATTTTTAAAGAAGGTAGCACCGTAAAAGGGATAACTACAGCAGCCACCGTTTGGATATCAGCCGCTATTGGTATGGCTATTGGTATAGGTGAGTATGGCATTGCTTTTGCCTCTGTTTTTATTGTAATGCTTGTTTTACTTGGTTTTATTTGGTTGCAAGGCTTTATAGATCAATTCAATAGAGAAAAAACATATAAAATAACCGTATCCTGCCATAAATATAATGTGGATGAAATAACTGATTTTTTTAAAGAAAGTCATTTAAAAGGCACCTGTGTTTACCGACATAAAGTAAACGAAAAGATAACCTACACCCACATAGTTAAAGGACCCGAAAAAAATCACCATAAACTCATATCTATTCTGCAAAATAACATACATGTTATAGAATTTGAGGTGTAAAATATACCCCGAATAAGGTATAAAAAAGCCATTGGTAAGTCTTACCTTTGTAAGACGGATGAATGGTTTAACTAAAACATTGGCGCAATTAATAAAAGGAGAAACAGCTACCATTAGTAGTTTTTCTGATGACACACTTGCGCTAAAGTTAATTGAAATGGGCTGCATTCCGGGTGAGAAAATAACGCTTCAGCACGTTGCCCCGCTTGGTTGTCCGTATGCATTTGAGGTAAACGGCACATTAGTTAGTATTCGTAAATCAGAGGCGCAATTTGTACTTATCAGCCAATAACCACGTGCTAAACACCAATTTATTTTCGACTTTACAGCAAAATTTCTCATCGAAAGAACAGCTTAAAATTGCCTTAATTGGCAACCCCAATTGCGGTAAATCTACCCTATTTAATGCCCTTACAGGGCTTCATCAAAAAACAGGTAATTATCCCGGCGTTACCGTAGATAAAAAAACCGGGGTTTGCAAAGCACAAAACCCTGTTACTAAACAAATGCAGTGGTTTAGGTTAATTGATTTACCCGGCACGTACAGTCTTTTTCCAAAATCGTTAGATGAGCAAGTTTCGTTTGGTGTTTTGATGGATAATAAAAATGTTGATTACCCTGATATTATTTTAATTGTTGTTGATGCATCAAACTTAAAACGCCATTTGTTACTGGCTACTCAATTAATAGATTTAGGACGCCCCTGTATACTTGTTTTAAACATGATAGATGCCGCCAAAGCTAACGGCATTGAGATTGATGTAAACAAATTAGCTGAATTAGTGCAAGTGCCTGTGGTTAGTTGCGATGCACGCCATCAACAAGGCATTGAAAAAGTAAAAGATACTTTTTTTGCTTTCGCGCAAAACATACAACCGCAACAGGGTTTAATAAATATACAAGCCACTGTAAATAAAGATTATGCCGAAAGTGTACATAAGTTTGTTAATCAAACAAGTGTTTACGCATCCTTATTAAAACAAAGAAGTAATATTGAGAAAGATGAAAATTTAAACATCTACAACAAGAAATTTTTTACAGGCTTTGAAAGCAGGGATATGCTTTTTCGTTTTGAAAAGATTAAAAAAATATCGCTGGAGTGTGTAAACTACTCATCTGTAAGAACTGATTTAAAAGCAACCGATAAGCTCGATCGTTTTACTACACATCCATTTTGGGGATTCGTAATTTTTATAGCTGTACTGTTTTTAATCTTCCAAAGTATTTTTTATTTGGCAGAGTTTCCCATGCAATGGATTGAAATAGGCTTTTCATTTATTACACAAAAAACAAGAGAGCTTTTACCTGATAACTTTTTTACGAGCCTGCTTACTAATGGTATACTGGCCGGTTTAAGTGGCATTGTAGTATTTGTACCTCAAATTGCTTTACTGTTTGGTTTTATAGGCATTTTAGAAGATAGTGGCTATATGGCACGAGTAAGTTTTATAATGGATAAGTTAATGCGTAAGGTGGGCTTAAATGGTCGATCAGTTATTCCCTTAATTAGTGGAATGGCTTGTGCCGTGCCTGCTATAATGAGCACACGTACTATATCTAACAAAAAAGAAAGATTGGTTACCATTTTAATAACCCCCTTAATGAGTTGTTCGGCACGTTTACCGGTTTACACCTTGCTTATTGGCATTATGATTCCGTCGAGTTACCGACTTGGTTTTTTTGATGTAAAAGGCTTGTTGTTAACAGCCCTTTATTTATTAGGAATTATTGTTGCTATTGGAGTTGCAGCTGTTTTAAAATATATTTTAAAAACAAAAGAGCGAAGTTTTTTTATGATGGAGTTGCCTGTATACCGCATTCCGCAGGCAAAAACAATACTGCTAACTATGCTTGAGAAGGTAAAAGTTTTTTTATTAGATGCCGGAAAAGTAATTATGGTTATATCTATTATACTTTGGTTTTTAACCTCGTATGGCCCTAAAAAAGAATTTGCAGCTATAGATAAAAATTATACCGAAGCTTTTGCCAAAGCTAATGCAGATAGTGTGAAGCAGGAGCTTACTACTGCTATGGAAACACAAAAATTGCAGGCATCATACGCAGGGCATTTAGGTAAAATTATAGAACCTGTTATTAAGCCCCTTGGTTTCGATTGGAAAATTGGTATATCGTTAATTACATCTATTGCTGCACGCGAAGTATTTGTAGGCACCATGGCTACACTTTACCAAAGTGGAGATAAAGAAGATAATTTATCTATTCGCCAAAAAATGATGCTGGAAAAAAATCCAAGCACAGGTAAGCTGGTTTACAACTTTGCTGTATGCCTAAGTCTGCTTATGTTTTATGCCTTTGCTATGCAGTGCATGAGTACACTTGCCGTGGTTAAACGCGAAACCAATTCGTATAAATGGCCCATTATACAATTTGTATACATGAGTGCGTTGGCTTATGTGGCAAGCCTTTTGGTTTATCAAATTTTAAAATAATTTAGCTTAGCTATATTATCCTACGCATTAAAGCTTATTATTGTTAGGTAAATGTGAATAAAAAGCGCTAATAACAAGGAAAGTAGAAGTAATAGTCAGTCTTTTGGGTTACCTAAAATGCTAATAAATGCTTATTTTTGTAATCTAAAATCTCAAACAAAAAATGGAAACACTTGCTCCAAAAAAAACTATCGATATTTCAAAAACATTAAAAGCCTTAGGCATTAAAGAAACAAATTTAGGCTGTTCTACAGGCACTAATTTTTTCGCTTCGGGTGAAGATTTAGAATCATATAGTCCGGCTGACGGAAAATTAATTGCTACCGTAAAAACAGCTACTAAAGAAGATTATGACAAAGCCATGAAAGCAGCTACCGAGGCTTTTACACATTGGCGCACCGTTCCTGCACCAAAACGCGGAGAAATTGTTAGACAGTTTGGCGATAAATTGCGTGCACACAAACACCATTTAGGAGAACTGGTTTCTTACGAAATGGGAAAATCTTTACAAGAAGGTTTAGGTGAAGTACAAGAAATGATTGACATCTGTGATTTAGCAGTTGGTTTATCTCGTCAGCTTAATGGTTTAACCATGCATAGCGAGCGCCCTTTGCACCGCATGTATGAGCAGTATCATCCATTAGGTGTAGTTGGCATTATTTCTGCTTTTAACTTCCCGGTTGCTGTATGGAGCTGGAATACAGCTTTAGCATGGGTGTGTGGAGACGTTTGTATTTGGAAACCATCGGAAAAAACGCCTATATGTTCAATTGCTTGTCAGAATATTTGGGCGCAAGTGGCTAAAGAAAATAATTTACCAGAAGGAATTTGTTGTTTGGTAAATGGTGATTATAAAGTAGGTGAGTTTATGACTACCGACAAACGCGTGCCTTTGGTATCTGCTACAGGTTCTACACGTATGGGTAAAATTATTGGTGTAAAAGTTGCTGAACGTTTTGGTAAATCGTTATTAGAATTAGGCGGTAATAATGCCATTATTATTTCTGAAACGGCAGACTTAAATATGTGCATTCCGGGTGCTGTATTTGGTGCCGTTGGTACCGCAGGGCAACGTTGTACAACTACGCGTCGTTTAATTATACACGAAAGCATTTATAACGATGTAAAACAAAAATTAGTTAATGCTTATAAACAATTACGTATTGGTAATCCGTTAGACGAGAACAACCACGTTGGTCCATTGATTGATAAAGATGCTGTAAAAAATTATATGGTTGGCATTGAACGTGCTATTGCTGAAGGTGGAAAAATATTAGTTGCAGGTGGTGTATTAGAAGGCAAAGGTTTTGAACATGGCACTTATGTTAAACCTTGTATTATTGAAGCTGAAAACAGTTTTAGCATTGTGCAGCACGAAACATTTGCACCTATACTTTATATTATGAAGTATAAAACTATTGATGAAGCCATTGCGATGCAAAATGATGTTCCGCAAGGGTTATCGAGTGCTATTATGACCAGAAGTTTACACGAAGCAGAGAAATTCTTAGCGGTATCGGGCTCTGATTGCGGAATTGCAAACGTAAATATTGGCACATCGGGTGCTGAAATTGGTGGTGCTTTTGGTGGTGAAAAAGAAACCGGTGGTGGCAGAGAAAGCGGATCGGATGCATGGAAAATATAGATGAGCCGTCAAACTAACACTATTAACTACGGCACAACTTTACCTTTAGCACAAGGCATTAAATTTGAGTTGTAAAATTTAGCTTTTCAGGAAATTTATAAGAAAGACTGCTAAGATTTAGCAGTCTTTTTCTTTGCAGTTAACACTCTCCGTTTCTAAGGTAACATGCTGAATATTTAGGTGTTCGAGCTCATGTTTTAGTGTGTGTTTAAGTTCAGCTATTTGATTTTGGCTTAGATTTTCTTCTAAAATAAGATGGGCCGTCATGGCATTTTTGGTAGTGCTCATGGCCCAAACATGTATATGGTGAATTTCTTTTACACCTGAAACTTTTAGAGTTGTCGTTTTAATTTCTTCCAAATTTATATTAGCGGGAACAGCATCTAAGGATAAGCGTAAACTTTCGGTAAGTAAACTCCAGGTGCTAACTAATACTACCAGCATAATAATTAAACTGATGAGTGGATCAATCCATTTTATATCGGTATAGAAAATAATAATGCCAGCAATGACAACACCTGCCGAAACCAATGTATCTGCCAATAAATGTAAATAAGCACCTTTCGCATTAAGGTCTTTATCCTTATCACGAAAAAAAACTAAAGCTGAAATCCCATTTACAACAATGCCAATGGCAGCTACTATACTAATTATTTTGCCTTGCGTTTCCTGCGGGTGCATAAACCGTTGAATGGCCTCCCAACCTATACTGCCAACTGCTATCAGTAAAATAACCGCGTTAACAAGTGAGGCAAGAATGGTACTTTTATGAAAACCATAGGTATACCTTTCGGTAGCTTTTCGTTTGGCTATTTTAAAGGCAAATAGAGATAAAACAAGTGTGGCTACATCACTTAAATTATGCCCTGCATCGGATAATAATGCTAAGGAGTTCGTATAAATGCCCGTTGCAAATTCTACCACAACAAAAGCAGCATTTAAAACAATGCCAATTATAAAAGCCTTGTTTACATTACTTACACTATGGTTATGATGTGAATGGTCGTGTGCCATATGTAATTATAAAGTTAGCTTATTCTTTTTATTATAGCTACTACTTAAAACTCTCTTCGGTAAAAGAAATAACAGCAGGGTCTTTCCAGTTTATGGCTCCTACTTTAGAATAAATCACTTCTCCTTTTGTATTAATTAAATACGTAACCGGAATAGCGTATATATCAATAGTAGCAAAAGGTTTAGGCAGTTGTAAAAAAGTGTAATTGTATTTCTTTTTCTGTGCAAAGTGTGTGATTTTTTCCATTGGTTCATCGCTAATGGCAATTACCTGTACATCTTTAAGATTGTTTTTCATGGTTTCGTCAAGCTGTTTCATTTCGCGTAAGCAATCGCCACACCAGGTAGCAAAAAATGTAAGGATGATTTTTTTGTTTTTAAATGACGATACGTTTATAGGTTTGCCCAAAGTATCGTTACAAACCATATTTACAATATCTTGCTTAGGTGCTACACGGTATTTTTGATACTGATAAAGCAGTACTAAAATTAGAAGTAGCGCCACTAATGCCGGTATCCAAAACTTTTTAACCATAGTTTTTTGTTGAAAAGAATTTTAATTAACTCTAAATCATTCCAAAAGTAGCAAATACTTTAGCGGAATGATAAGTAGACTACTAAAAATTGTCTTAAAAATTATTATTGGCTTTTTAATCCTGTCTATTGCCACAACTATACTTTACCGTTTTGTACCTGTACCTGTTACCCCGCTTATGCTTATACGTTGTGTAGAACAAAAGCAGGATGGAAAGAATATGAAACTATCAAAAGACTGGAAACCATTGGAGGAGATATCATCTCATCTGCAATTGGCGGTAGTTTGTACTGAAGACCAAAATTTTTTACTGCATTATGGCTTTGATTTTAAAGCTTTAAAAAAAGCCATGCTGAATAACGAGAAAAGTAAAAAAATTAGAGGGGGTAGCACCATATCGCAGCAAACAGCAAAAAATGTTTTTTTATGGAACGGCAGAAATTATGTACGTAAAGGCTTTGAAGCTTATTTTACGTTGCTGATAGAAACTGTCTGGAGCAAAGAGCGTATTATGGAAGTATATTTAAATGTTATTGAATTTGGCGATGGCATTTATGGTGCCGAGGCAGCATCGCAACACTATTTTAAAAAATCGGCAGCAAAACTTAGTAGAGAGGAAGCTGCTATTTTAGCTTGCTTATTACCTAATCCGCGCGTATATGGCAAAAATATAGGTGGTGGTTATATGCAAAGCCGTAAACAATGGACTTTACAACAAATGCGTTTTTGGGGCGGTAAATTAGATTTTGATAAAGAAGAATAATGCCTTACACTCTTTTTTTATTTGAAGACGGAAAGCAAGTAGAAGCAAAACCAGTTTCGAATGAGGTTAGTAATGTAGTTACTAAAATTGGACCCGTTTATTGCAGGCTATCTAAACAAAAATATATTGAGAATGTAAACAAGCTGCTTGCCCATATTAAGCGTGGAGACATTTATGAGATTAATTACTGCATAGAGTTTTTTTGCGAGGATGTGGTTATTAACCCGCAACAAGTATTTAAAAAACTAAACGAGTTAACCGAAGCACCTTTTGCACAATTATTGAAAGCCGGAGATGATTTTATTATTTGCGCCAGTCCGGAACGGTTTATACAGAAAAAAGGCAATGTATTGGTTAGTCAGCCCATGAAAGGTACAGCCCGACGAAGTGCCGATATTGCTGAAGATTTAAAAATTAAAACCGCTTTGCAACATAGCCTTAAAGAGCAGACCGAAAATGTGATGGCACTTGATGTTGCGAGAAACGACTTATCGCAAGTGGCGACAAGAGGAAGTGTTATGGTTGATGAATTATTTGGCGTGCACACCTTTAAAAATGTACATCAAATGCTTAGTACAGTTAGTTGCAAGCTAAAAGAAAATACAAACCTTACCGATATTATTAAAGCTACCTTCCCTCCTGCTTCTATGACGGGAGCACCAAAGTTAAAAGCCATTGAACTTATAAAAAAGTATGAGCTTTCTCCACGCGGTATCTATTCGGGTGCATTGGGTTTTATAAATGAAAATGGAGATTTTGATTTTTGCGTTGTTATAAGAACCATACTTTATAATGAAGAATTAAAGCAGTTATCGTTTCATGTAGGGAGTGCCATCACAGCGCAATGCAATCCCGAAGAAGAATGGAAAGAGTGTTTATTAAAAGCCGAAACACTTTTTAAAGCACTTGGTGTTAGTGTAGATGATGTTATTTTTACAGAATAAAAGACTTTGAAATGAAAGCCATTTTTCAATCTGCTTATAGTAAATATTTTATTTATGGATTGCTTATAAATATTATTGCAGCTTGGTTTAGTGTGGGATATCATCACCCAGATGAGCATTTTCAAATACTGGAGTTTTGTAATTATAAATTAGGAAACAGTCCGGTAGCAGATTTACCCTGGGAATTTGCAGCAAAAATACGCCCGGGCTTACAGCCTTTTATTACTTATTGTTTTATTTCTGTTTTTAATTCCATAGGCATTTATAATCCGTTTGTAATTACATTTTTGTTTAGGTTACTAATTGGCTTTTTAGGGTGGATGGCAGTTTGCAAATTAGTAATGCTGCTACTGCCTGATTTTTTAAGCGAGAGAAGCAAAAAATTATTTGTATTACTTAGTTTTTTTTTATGGTTTGTGCCTTATTTAAATGTTCGGTTTTCATCTGAAAACACAGCAACTATAAGTTTTTTATATGCAATTTATCTGTTGCTAAAACTTTACAGTACTAATTTTAAAAAAATAAGTTCGTTCTTCATAATTGGTTTTCTGTTAGCGTTTTCTTTCTTTTTCAGATTCCAAATGGCATTTGCTATTGTTGGTTTAATAGTTTGGTTGTTACTCATCCATAAAATAAGTTGGCTAAATTGGCTATCTCTGTTTTTATCAGGTGTTTGTGGTGCATTAATTTGTATTTATTTAGATAAATGGTTGTATGGTACATGGACTTTTACTCCTTATAATTATTATGTAGCTAATATAGTGCAACACGTAGCAGCTAATTTTGGTACAGACCCTTGGTGGCATTATGTGGTGCTGTTTATTACAGCAGCTATTCCTCCGTTAAGTATAGGCTTGTTATATTTTTTTGGTGCAGGCATTTATTCAAAGCCAAAAAGCGTTTTTGTTTTTATATTGGTTGCTTTTGTAATTGGGCACTCATTAATAGGGCATAAAGAAATGCGTTTTTTATTCCCCATGTGGTTTGCATTTGTTTATTTAACAGCTATAGGCATAGATTTTTGCATTTTAAAATATAAAAGCAATAAGTTTTTTACGTACACTTTTAAATGCCTAATTGTATTAAATTTTGGTGCCCTTTTGTACAGAACCATAGCACCAGCACAAGAAGCTATACCTTGTTTTAGCTTTGCTAATGAGCAGTTTAAGCAACCAACAACCATCGTTTGTATAGAAGAACCTTTATATAGTTTAGCCGGATTAAAGGCCAATTTTTATAAACCAAAAAACATTGAAGAAATTGTTTTGAAGGGTGAAAATGGGCTAAACGATTTTTTAAGTACAAACAATCAAGATTCGGTTATTGTTTTTAAAAAAGCGGCTTCTTTAAATAATGTACCAGCCAATTATACATCTAAAAGAATTTACTGCATGTTTCCTGAATGGGTGTTGAAATTCAATATTAATAATTGGGAAGACCGCGCCAATATATGGAGCATACATGTACTCTATAAAAAGAAATAATTTTATTAGGCTTCTACCACAAGCCCATCGTAAGCAAGTTCTATCCAGTCAGGCAGTTCCTTCATTACTTCTTTATGCAAACCTAATTGATGTGATATGTGTGTAAAATAAGCCCGTTTGGGTTGTAACTCAAACATTAAATCTATAGCTTGTTTAAATGTGTAATGAGAGATATGTTCTTCTTTTCTAAGGGCATTTATAATAATAATTTCGGAGCCTTTTATTTTTTCTTTTTCTTCTTCCGTAATAAAGTTTGCATCGGTTATGTAAGTTATGCCTCCAATTCTAAATCCTTTTACAGGCATTTTATGGTGCATAACCTCAATGGGGATAAATGTAGTTCCATCAATGGTAAACTTATCGGCATTAATAGTATGTAAATTTATTTTTGGGATGCCCGGATATTTTTCATCCGAAAAAATGTAAGAAAACTCCTTTTTAATAGCATTTTGTACACGCTCGGTAGCATATACATCCATTGGTTTATTCAATAAAAAATTAAAAGCACGTACATCATCCAAACCCGCAATGTGGTCTTTATGCTCGTGCGTAAAAATTACTGCATTAAGATTTTTCACTTTTTCGCGAAGCATTTGTTGCCTGAAATCAGGGCCTGTATCAATAACAAAGATGTTGTTGTTATGTTGTATTAGCACTGATGTGCGAAGGCGCTTATCTCTTACATCAGTAGATTGGCAAACATTGCACTCGCAACCAATGAGGGGCACACCCTGCGAGGTTCCTGTTCCTAAAAAAGTAAGTTTTACTGGCACGTTTTTTTATTGCTGTGTAAATATAATAAACCTACTTAACTGAAACAGATATAAATAAAAAAGGCTGTTGATTAAAACAGCCTTTTAATTAAACCACTAAAATTAATTAGTGTTTACCGTGGTGTTCGGTATGATGCTTTGCAGCCTCATGTGAATGATGTTCAGCATGTTCGTGATGACCATGAGCAGCGTGTGCATGATGCGCAGCTTTTTCGTGGTTACCAGCTACGTGAGCAGCATGAGCGTGTTTGTGGTGTGCAGCAGCTTTCTCATGATGAGCAGCAGCTTTTTCGTGATGATCGTGTTTCATGATTTATTTGTTTTAGTTGATTTGTAGAATAAAATTATTCTATCTATGTTATATATCCATATCCGGAATGTTAAATTTTTACTACGAATAGCTAAATTAACACTTCTTATGTTAAAATTTTGTCGACGAATATCAAATAAACCCATCAACTAACAAAGAGCTGTTTAAAAACAGTTTATAAGTAAAAATTAGACCTTTAAGCATAAAGTACCTTAGCAAAAAAATTATATGCACACATTATTGCAAATAACATTATCGGCAGCTACACAAGCGGTACAAACAGTTACAACTGCTGTAGCAGATACAACTCATCAAGTAGCTTCAGCAGCAGCGATGCCTGCGGCACTTCCTCCTGATAGTTTCAACTTACTATCAATGGTGGCGAAAGGCGGACCAATGATGATACCAATGGGCTTTTTATTTGTATTAAGCATTTATGTTTTAATAGAAAGATTAATAGTAATTACCAAAGCATCTAAAAAGAATGATGGTTTACTAACCGGTTTACAAAGTTTAATAAAACAAGGCAATTTACAATCAGCAAAAGCTATGTGCCAGGGGCAAAATACACCTGAGGCTTTTATGCTTGAAAAAGGAATCAGTCGTATTGGACAGCCGGTAGCCGAAATTCGTGAAGCTATGACCGAAGGTGCTTCGGTACAATTAGGTAATTTAGAGAAAAAACTAAATATTTTAAATATTACAGGTCGTATAGCACCTATGTTTGGTTTTATAGGAACTATTATTGGGGTTGTAAAAATATTTTATGATATAGCCTTAGCAGGTACGGTTGAAATTAGTGTTATATCTACCGGGTTGTACGAAAAAATGATTAGTTCTGCCACTGGTTTAGTTGTTGGTGTACTTGCTTTTGTTGCTTACCATTGGTTAAATACTAAATTGGACAAGTTAGCTCACCGCATGGAAGAGACTAAAATGAAATTTTTAGATATTTTAAACGAACCTTCGTAAATAATTAAATCTTAAAAGATATAGCATGAGTTTACGTCGCAAACATAGAGAAGCCGAGGTTTCTACCGATTCGTTGAATGACATTATGTTTTTTCTGTTGCTTTTCTTTTTGATACTGTCAACTATGGTTAGTCCTAATTCTATAAAGGTTAACCTGGCAAGCTCAAAACCAAGACAAGACATTAGCAAGAACAATAAACCAGTACACCTTGCCGTTACAAGTGATAGAAAGTATTTTGTGGATAACCACGAAGTATCGTTATCTAATATAGAAAGTGTAATTGCCGATAAAATAAAAGGGAAAGTTGAACCTGTATTGGTTATGCATTTAGATAAAGATTTATCGATACAAGACGAAGTAGACATTTTACAAATATGCGACAGGTTAAAATGTAAACCTGTTTTAGCTACCAAGCCAACCAACGCTAAGTAACATGATAGCTGCACAACAAAATAATAAGAAGGATAAAGCTACTGCTGCTTTATTAACGCTATTAATTGTTGGCTTACTTTTTCTGTTTTTATTTTTATATAGAATTATTACACCAAACCCTCCTTTTCCGATGGCGGCTGATGGTGGAGAAGAAATTAATTTTGGGATTTATAATGAAGGGACAGGCAATGTTGAAGGTCCTGCTATTGGTGATGCAACCAGTGTTGTAGTAGATAAAAGCTCTACTGCTAAAGCTGAGGAGAGTGATACCAAAGAAGAAGATTTTAAAACAGGTGAGGAAGTTTTAGAGAAAAAAGAAAATAACCCAAAAATAAAAAATAACAAAACGGTTATAACACCTACTAAAACTAAAGAAGAAATACAAAAAGAAGAGGAAGATGCCGCAGCTAAAAATTTATTAAACGCTTACACCAAAAATAAAAACAAAGCACAAGGTGGTGGAGACGGAAATTCGGGGCAAGCTGGAAATGAAGGATCACCTGATGGAAATCCGGATACACATGGTAAAGGTGGTACAGGTAACAACCCAGATGGTGTAGGCCATGGTAATGGCCCGGGAGGTTCAGGTTTCAGTTTAAAAGGCAGAAAAATATTAGTACCACCACCAAAAGTAAGTGATGGTAAAGAAGAAGGCATTGTGGTAGTTTATATTACAGTTGATAAACAAGGCAATGTTATTGATGCCGACCCTACAGGGAAAGGGACAACAACATCAAGCGGAGTATTAAAATCAAAAGCGCGTCAGGCAGCATTACAAGCTAAATTTAGTCCTGATGATAAGTTTGAAACCCAGCGAGGTTCTATTGTTTTTAAATTTCAGTTTTAATTGAACGTAAAATGAAACAAAAAAAAGCCATTCGATCGAATGGCTTTTTTTTGTTTTTCTTATTTATAAAATACAACATTTGTCATAATTATTAATCATTTGATTAAATTATTTGTTTTAATCAAAAAAATAGTTTTACATTTGCTTCGTAATTATGAAAAAACAACTAAAAATAAAGCCAGTTGCTGACCCCTCTACCGAAGAGAAAATAAAGAATGCTGCGCGGATTATTTTCCACAAAAAAGGTTATGCCGCCACACGTACACGAGATATTGCGGATGAAGCAGGAATAAACCTTGCCTTACTCAACTATTACTTTCGCAGCAAAGAAAAATTGTTTGATATTATTGTGCTGGAGAGTTTACATAGTTTTCGTCATAATATAGAGGGTGTTTTTAATGATGAGAAAACTTCGTTAGAACATAAAATTGAAACTCTTGTAAACAATTATATTGATTTATTAATAAATCAACCCGATATCCCCTTATTTATATTAAGCGAACTACGAAACGATCCTCAAGCTTTGGTTTCTAAAATGAACCCAAAAGGAGCTCTTATGAACTCCTACTTTATAAAACAGTTTCAGCAGGCAGTAAAAGAGGGTAAAATAGCTCCTATTCCCCCACTCCATTTTATTATGAATTTAATTGGCATGATTGTATTTCCATTTGCAGGACGCCCTATAATAAGTATTGTGGGTGGATTAAAACAGGATGATTTTAATGCATTAATGGAGCAACGAAAAAAACTGATACCTAAATGGCTTAAAGCAATATCACAAGTAAAATGAAAACTATAATTATCTATTTGGTTTGTCTGCTTGGGTTTATATTATCTATCCAAGCCCAAACAGAAGTGAAATTCACTAAACTCGATTCTTTATATGCGTATGCGGATAAGAATAGTTCGGTTACAAAAACCAATTACCAGCAAACTTTATTAGCTAAATATCAAAAAATTGCGGCGCTTGCTAATGTGGTTAATTTGCGTAACCCCATAACGTTTAGTTTAACTGATAACACCACTTTACCTGTAAGTTTTATCCCATTAAGTGTTTTAACCAACGGAAGACAAAGCGGTTTTGAAAAAATAACTTTAGGGCAACAATATGTGAGCAACTTTAATATTACCCCACAAATTGATTTAATAAACCCGGGCACATGGGCACAGGTTAAAACAGCTAACATTAATGAAGAGCTTACAGCTACCAATAACTTATTAAATAAAAAATCACTTCATGAATCGATTGCAGCTTGTTATTTTAATATTATCTCCTTTAAAGAGCAAGTAGACATAACTAAAAAGAATTTATTAGCCACCGATACTTTATTGCTTATTGTAAGTAATAAGTTTGCACAAGGTTTAGTAAGGCAACAAGATGTAAATGATGCTACAGTTAATAAACTGGTTTTACAAGATAAGTTAAACCAACTAAAAATTTCGTTAGAGCAGCAATACAATAGTTTAAAAATTTTATGCGAAATGCCACAAAATACAAAAGTTACTATTGAAGATGAGCTAAGTTACAACCAACAATTTACTCCTGATATGGATGCCAGTTCACAATTACAAGTGAGAGCAAACATATTGCAAATGGAATACGCAAAAGCCGATTTAAGAACGAATAGATTATCTAATCTACCTGTTTTATCACTTTTATATTCTAATTCATACTATCAAAATAGTGTTAATCAGTTTTTTGATGGTAATCCTACTAATCCGTGGTTGAATTCAGCCTACTTTGGTGCAAAGGTTACTTTCAATTTGCCTGATGTAAATCATATTCTTTCATCACGCAATGCTAAAATTAATATCAAACTGCTTTAATTAATATGAATCATAGCAAGTTACAAAATGACATTTCTAATAATCAGTTGCATTTAGATTATGAAAAAGCGTATTCGCAGTTTATTACTAATCAACAAATAGCTAAATTGAAAGAAGATAATTATAAAATGGCATTGAACCAGTATAGCCAAGCCATTCTATCATTTAATAGCTTGCTTATAACCTTTAATGATATGCTGGTTAGTCGTTTTAACTACAGCAGCTCTCTCGCAAACCTTATGTACACAAAATCTAAAATTGACATTAATAACAATATAAAATGAGAAATTCTATTAAAATAATAGCTGTTATTGCAGGATTAGTACTGCTAAATGCCTGTGGTAAAAAATCTACCGAAACAAAACCTATCAGAAAAAGCATAACGGAAACAGTTTTTGCATCGGGTGTGCTTATACCCGAAAATCAATACAATGTTACGGCGCAAAATGAAGGTTACATTATTGCCTTAAATTTTATTGAAGGCGATACGGTAAAGCAAGATGCGATACTGGCTATTATTGATAACAAACAGAATGATTTTAATGCACAGAGTGCCAATGCGCTGTTATCTATTGCAGGTACCAATGTATCACCCAATGCTCCGGCATTTAAACAGGCTGAAGCCAATATAGAAGCGGCAAAACTTAAATTAAAAGAAGATGGCTTGCAGGCTGATAGATATAGAAAATTATATGATGATAAAAGTGTATCGAAGCTGGAATACGAAAATGCTTCGCTTGCTTACGAAAATTCAAAAGCAAACTTAACTGCTTTGCAAGAGAATTATAATCTGTTAAAACAACAGGCCGACCAGCAACTTATTATACAAAAGTCGCAAACGGGCATTAATAGTTTTTTTCAAGGCAATAATGAGATTAAGGCTATTGTAGGAGGTAAAGTTTATCAAAAACAAAAACAATTGGGTGATTATGTGCGTAAAGGCGATGTGATAGCTGTTATTGGAAAACAAGACGACATTTATGCTAAGCTAAACATTGATGAAACAAATATTTCTAAAATAAAATTAGGACAAAAGGCTATCATTCAATTAAACACCAATAAGGATAAAAACTATAATGGGGTGGTAAGCGAAATTTATCCTGCCTTTGATGACCAGGCGCAATCGTTTTATTGCAAGGTGAAGTTTACCGATAAAATGGATTTTAGAATTTCGGGTACACAGTTGCAAGCTAACATAGTTATTAATGAAATGCAGAATTTATTAGTTATACCAAAAAATTATTTAGACTATGGCAATAAAGTTAATGTAAAAGATAAAGGACAAGTTACTATTGAAACAGGATTTGTATCGACTGAATGGGTTGAAGTTAAAAGCGGCATAGATGAAAATACAATTATTACTTTAGACCAACACTAATGAGAAGCGTAAATACAGAAATAGCGCTTACGCATATTTTAACACGAAAAAGGCAAACCATTGTTGCTTCGCTTGGGGTTTCTATTGGAATTGCCATATACATTTGTTTAAATACTTTAATTATTGGCACTAACCGATACTCAGATAATGCTATTTTTAAAACCACACCACACATTCGTGTTTATAAAGAAGACGATATAAGTAAGCCTCTATCAAAAGATACTTCGGGTAAAAAGGGTACAATAGTAATTGTAAATCCAAAAATTGCCAATATCTCTAAAAACCTTATAAACCCGGGTAAATTATTGCATGATATAAAAAACCAGCCAGAAGTTACAGCTGCCGCACCTATGGTTACTGCCAATATATTTTATAATAATGGCAAATCGCAATTAACCGGAGTTGGCTGGGGTATAAATATTATAGAAGGAGATGCAATGTTTGACATACAATCAACCATGGTAGTTGGAGATTTGAGAACACTCCTGAACACCCCTAACGGAATTATTATAGGCGTTGGCATAGCTGATAAATTAAACATTAAACTAAACGATAATATTAGTGTGATATCATCGGTTGGAGTTATTAAGTTAATGAAGGTGGTAGGTTTTTTTAAAAGTAGTAATGCGGTTACCGATAAAAGTAAATCGTATATGAATTTAGCAACAGCACAACAATTATTGCAAGAAGGGCCAAATTATGTTACCGATATTTATGTTAAAATAAAAGACCCGGAAGCTGCAGCTCAATATGCTACTGTGCTAAGTAAGTTAACAGGTTATACTACTGAAGATTGGAAAGCCGCTAATGAATTATTTGTAGCAGGTAAAAAAATACGAGCCGTTATGTTTCTGTTTATATCGTGGGCAATTTTATTAGTTGCCGCATTTGGAATTTATAATATACTTAATATGACTGTTTCACAAAAGCTAAATGATATTGCCATTTTAAAAGCTAATGGTTTTTCGGGGAAAGATGTAGTGAAAATTTTTGTTATGGAAGCGATGGTTATGGGAATTATAGGCACTTGCATAGGCTTTTTATTATCCACAATTATAGTTACACTTTTAAGCAGAATTTATATCGGTGCCGATATAGGTTATTTTCCTATTCAGTTTGAGTTTTCGGTTTCAATGACGGGTGTTGGTGTTGGTTTATTGGTAACATTTTTTGCGGGATATATTCCAGCACATAAAGCATCTAAAGTTGATCCTGTAGCCATATTTAGAAAGTAATGGAAAAGAAAATAGTTTTAAGAACCAAAGGCGTAGGTAAATATTTTTACGATCCCGTAAAATTTAAAGTACTGGATGATATTTCGTTTGAGGCTTACAGTGGTGAGTTTCTTACTTTAGTTGGGAAATCGGGGAGCGGAAAATCCACCTTACTTTATATTCTATCTACTATGGATACAGAATACGAAGGGGAATTATTTATTGATGAAGAAAAAATTACCGGACAAAATCTAAATAAATTAGCAGCTATTAGAAATAAGAACATCGGTTTTGTATTTCAATTCCATTACTTACTGCCTGAATTCAGTTGCTTAAAAAATGTAATGGTGCCTGCTCTTAAACTTGGTAAATTTTCGCATGAAGAAGTAGAACAACAAGCTTACGAAAGGTTAGATATGTTAGGCATAAAAGACCAAGCTTTAAAACCTGCATCTAAACTTTCGGGTGGACAACAACAACGAGTAGCCATTGCACGAGCATTAATTAATAATCCTAAAATAATTATGTGCGATGAGCCAACCGGAAACTTAGATAGCAAAAACACACAAATTGTATTTGATATATTTAAACAAATAACTAAAGAGTTTAATCAAACTATTATTGCTGTTACACATGACAATGATTTTGCTAAGGCATCTGACAGAACAATAGAATTAGCCGACGGAAAAATTATAAGTCACGGTTTGAAAACATAAAATTTTGGCAAAAAATTATTTTAAAATACTACTTACACTAAGCACTTTATTTTTAAGTGGTAGTTATATACAAGCTCAAAATTTAGCTCCATGCCCAAATACTGTAAATAAGTTAAACATAACAGGATTCAGTAATTTATATAAAGTAGATGATAATCTGTATAGATGTGAACAACCAAGCAGTAAAGGTTTTATTTTAATAGACAGCATTGGCATTAAAAGTGTTATTGATTTAAGGCAAAGAAAAACCGATAACCATAAAATTAAGAAAACTGATTTAAAATTAGTAAACGTGCCTATGAATGCGTGGACAATATCGTATAAAGATATTGTAGCTGGTATAAAGGCTATAAAAGAAGCCAAAAAACCTGTTCTTATACATTGCAAACACGGTTCAGATAGAACAGGATGCATTGTAGCAGTTTATAGAATTATTATGTGTGGCTGGACAAGAGAAGATGCCATAAAAGAATTTAGATATGGTGGGTTTCATTATCATGAAAAAAGTTTTCCTAATATTTTACGTTTATTAGAAACCGTAGATATAGAACAGCTAAAAAAGGATATTGGACAATAATTTAGAACAGAATTAGTTATATTTGCTTATAGCAATTAGAGCATATGAGCGATAAAAAATTTATGCAAGAAGCCATTGAGCTTTCTGTAAACAATGTTAAGACTGGTAAAGGAGGTCCTTTTGGTGCAGTTGTAGTAAAAGATGGAAAAATAATTGCACGAGCAGCAAACAGTGTTACCAGCACTAACGATCCTACAGCCCACGCCGAAGTAAATGCCATACGCGAAGCTTGCAAAATTTTAAATACGCATCAATTAACAGGGTGTGAAATATATACAAGTTGCGAGCCCTGCCCTATGTGTTTGGGTGCTATTTATTGGGCACGCCCCGATAAAGTATATTATGCCAACACAAAAAAAGATGCCGCAGCTATAAATTTTGACGACGATTTTATTTATCAGGAAATTGCAAAACCACTTGATAAACGCGAAATGAAATTTGTTCAACTATCGCGTGAGGAAGCCTTAATTGCTTTTGACGAATGGAAAAAGAAAACGGATAAAATAGAATATTAGTTTTTATCTAATCGTGCTTTGCCCCTTCTCTTACCTTAAACACATGCAACACCTGCGGGAATAAAGCCTGCATGCTTTCTGTAACACCTTTTACCGAGCCTGGCAAAGTCAGCACCAAGGTTTTGCCAATAAAACCTGCAAGTCCCCTTGATAGCATAGCATAGGGTGTGCGGTCTTGTCCATAATTTCTTGAGGTTTCCATAATCCCTTCTATCTCTTTTTCTAACAAGGGTTTTACGGCCTCTGGTGTCACATCACGTAAAGATAATCCAGTACCCCCAGTACTAATAATCAAATCAATTCCATCTGCACAACACTTTTTAATTTGGTTTTGTATTTCTATAATCTCATCAGCCACCACATAATAATCAACTGATGCAAAATGATATGCGTTTAATTTCTCTACAATATATTTACCTGATACATCTTCACTCTTTTTTGATGACACCGAATCTGATATAACCAGCACCGCAGCCTTCAAATTAACTCCATCTATTTTTAAATCTGATTTACCACCTTTTTTGCTTAGCAATTTTATGGTGCCTATTTCAATGCCTTTATCAATGGGCTTTAGCATATCGTACATAGTAAGCGCCACTACCGATACTCCATGCATAGCCTCTACCTCTACCCCTGTTTTGTAAATGGTTTTTACTTCCATTTCAATAAATATTTCCATATTTTTTATTTCGTAACGAACTGCTGTAAATTCAATTGGTAATGGGTGACAATCAGGAATCATATCGCTCGTTCTTTTCACCGCAAACAATCCTGCTGTTTTTGCCATTTCAAAAACATCGCCTTTTGGTACGGTTTTATTTACGATGGCATCTATTGTTTTTTGTGAGCTCACATTTACAATAGCTTGTGCCGTTGCCTGCCTTAGTGTATTTGTTTTATGTGTTATATCAACCATTTTTATCTGTGTATTTGTTATTCACTTTCCAAAGGTGCGTTCCATCTTCTAAAATTTCTTTACCCCAAATGGGTACGCGTTCTTTTATTTGCGTTACAATATCGGCACAAGCGGTAAACACTTCATCTCTATGCACCGCCGATACAAAAACAAATAAAGAAATCTCCCCCACCTTTACCAAACCTATACTATGGTATATGTGCATACAGGTAAGTTTATATTTTGCAAAAGCTTCTTCGCGTATAGTATGAAATTCTTTCTCTGCCATTTCTTCGTAGGCAGTATAATCTATCGCAACAACTTCTTTACCATTTTTTTTATCACTTCGTACCTGACCCAAAAAAATAGTATGAGCACCAATAGTAGTTTTACTACTATGCTTGTTTATGGATGTAGCCACAAACTCGCCGCTTATGGCGCCCTGCTGAATTATTTTATGTACTTTGTGTTTCTTCTCTTCCATCTCAACCTCCTGCATAGGGCGGCAGTAATGCCACTTCATCTCCGGTTTTTAAATTTCTTTTTTCACTAATTACTTCTTTGTTTACAGCAATTCTATATGTTCTATTTTTTAGTGTAGGATATTTTTCTGTCATCCACTCGCTTAAAGACGTTGTATCTTCCATATTCTGTACAGCAATTTTACTTGCTCCTGCAATTTCTGCCAACTCTCCAAAAAACAAAACACTTATTTCCATATCTAAACTTACAAATTAGGTAGCACATGTATTTCTACCGGTTCGCCCGCTGCAACATTCTCTTTATCCATAGGTAAATATATAAAAGCCCCTGCACCTGCCATCGATTTCATAATAAAAGATTCCTGTCCTTCCAAGGGCATTACTCCATCCTTTTTAATTTCAGCTTTTAAATAATGCGCCAGTCCTTTTTTCTTCACAATATTTTTTAGCGCGGGCATTTGCATTGATTTTAAAAATATATCCTCTCTCCCCCCCATAATTCTAAGCGTAGGGTAAACATATTCGTAAAAACACGTTAATGCCGATGCAGGGTTACCCGGTAAGCCAAAAACAAAACAGTTCTTATTTTTTCCAAAAAACAAAGGTTTACCTGGTTTTTGTGCCACTTTATAAAATAGGGTCTCGGTTTTAGTTGATTCCATCACTTCTTTTACAAAATCATAATCCCCAACCGAAATCCCCCCAGATATCAATAACAAATCCGTATCCAACATCGCTTTGGTAACACAAGCATTCAGTTTTTCTTTTTCATCTTTTACAAAATGTAGAGCATCAACTTTCAATCCCATTAATTGCAAAGCACTCTGCAAAGCAAACGAGTTAGATTCATATACTTTCCCCGGCTCCAAATCACTCCCCACCGTTTGCAATTCATTACCTGTTACAATTAATGTAATTTTTGGTTTTGCATAAACAACCAGCTCGGCTAATCCCAATCCACTTAAAAAACCAAGTATCGCCGGGTTAACCACCGTTCCTTTTGGTAAAGCCAATTTACCTTTTTTTATTTGTGCACCTGCCTTACGTATGTGTTCTCCTTGTTTTAATTCTGATTCGATAAATTGTATAGTATCTCCTTCTCTTCTTATCCGCTCTTGCATAATAACGCAATCGCTTCCTTCAGGCACCATCGCTCCTGTAAAAATCCGCATAGCTTCTCCCTCCTTTAATACAATGGTAGCATTATCTCCGGCCTTCACTTCTCCAACAACTTTCCAACTCTTACTTTCCAAAAACTTAATCGCATATCCATCTACGTTTGATTGATTAAACGGCGGTAAATCTAATGGTGCAAAAATATCTTCTGCCAGCATACATCCCAATCCATCCGCAAGCTGCACTGTTGTTTTTTTCGATAAGGCAAAAACATGTTGTATTACTATTTTTTTTGCTTCTTCTACGCTAATCATTAAATAAAAATAAGTTTAAATGCCGCAACTAAAAGCACCGCAGCCAATACATTTCGTAAAGTTGTGTTGGTAGCTTTTTTGCTACCCCAATAGGCCCCTAAAAACCCACCTGCTATGGCAACTACTATCCACAAAAAAACTTCGCTTGGTAAATTAATTCCTTGCTTAAATAAACCAATCATGCCCGCAATTGAGTTCACCACAATAAACAATGCCGATACTGCCGATGTCTCTTTTAAATTTCCCCAATTAAAAATTAAAATTATCGGACTTAAAATAATTCCTCCTCCAATGCCAATCATGCCACTTAAAAAACCTAAAGCAGCACCAATTAAAAGTCCGGTTACAAGTGGCACTTGTTTTGTTGCGCTATTTCCTTTTTTGTTAAACACCCCCACAATTCTAAGTATGGCAATTAGTAAACAAATGCCCAAAATGCGTTTGTACCAGGTGGGGTCTAATACTACAAACGAACCCACATAGGCCATTGGTACCGACAAAATAGCGAAGGGATAAAACAGCCGCCACTTAAAATGCCCCTGCTTATAATAATGGTAGAAAGAAATCGAAGCTACAAAAATATTTAGCAGCAAAGCTGACGGTTTAATCAGCGTGACACTTATGCCTATCAAAGTTAGCACAGCTATATAACCACTGGCACCGCCATGCCCTACAGTCGAATAAAAAAACGCGACTATAAAAAGTAAAAATAAAACTTCAAGTAATTCGCTCATCTCTTATAAGTACCAAATGTAAAAAATTAGACTCACACCTACTATATATGTGTTAACTTTGAAACCACAACATGGCTACAACCCAACTATACGACACCTTCGGGCGCATACATAATTACCTGCGCATTTCACTTACCGATGCTTGTAATTTACGCTGTACTTATTGCATGCCCAACGAAAAAATTGCCGTTACTCCTTCTGCCAAATTAATGCAAGCTGATGAAATAATAGGCATTGCCAACACATTTGTAAAACTGGGGGTTAAAAAAATTCGCCTCACGGGTGGCGAACCCTTAATGCGTAAAGATGCCGCGCTAATTATCCTTCAACTTTCAAAATTACCTGTCGAACTTAGTATTTCTACCAACGCAGTTTTGGTAGATGAGTTTATTGATGTGTTTAAACAAGCTAATATAAAAAGCGTAAACGTAAGTTTAGATACACTTAATCCTGACGAGTTTCAGGCCATTACCAAACGGGGCGATTTTCAAAAAATCATCAACAACATAAATTTATTACTTACTAATCAGTTTAAGGTTAAAGTAAACATGGTAGTAATAAAAGGAGTAAATGAGCACGCCATTCTTAATTTTATTAACTGGACAAAAGATTTTCCGCTCGATATTCGTTTTATAGAATTTATGCCCTTTGAAGGCAACTCATGGTTGCGTGATAAAGTTTTTTCGTACCAAGAAATGTTAGCTATAATTTCAAGTCATTACGACTTTGATAAAATTGCCGACCAGCCAAACGACACCGCAAAAAATTACCGCGCAAAAAATCACCCGGGTACTTTTGGTTTTATAACTACGGTTACTGAGCCCTTTTGTGGCACTTGCAATCGCTTACGCTTAACAGCAGATGGCAAAATGAAAAACTGTTTATTCTCTCAAACCGAAACCGATATACTTTCTGCTTTTCGGAATGGGCAAAGTATTGAGCCTTTAATTCTCACTTGTCTGCACGATAAAAAACAAACCCTTGGTGGTTGTTTTGATTTTGAAAACATTGAGAACCGCAGTATGATTAAGATTGGAGGATAAAACCATTGTCTTAATTTGAGATTTTGCAGAACAAAACACCCCCTTTGCAGATAAACTATACTACTTAGCATAACAAAATTTTAAAACGTTTATATGTGCTATAGTTTTGTTGGCATATAAACCTTAAATTTAAAAAATCATGAAAAAATCTGCCATCATAGCCGTTCACTCAGTATACTGGTTGGGCTACTGTTTATTATTACTGGTTATTTACGTGATGCTACGTGCAACCGGTGGGCCAAACCCGGCATATCTATTGTTTACAAAAATGATGATAGGTTTTACCATCATACCAGGACTTACCGGTTTTTATTTAGCCTACACATTTTTGTACAATAAGTTTTTAAGCAAGAAAAAAATTGTTGCCCTGTTTTTAAATTGTTTTTTAGTTGCAATGGTTTCCGGCCTTGCAGGTGAAATTGCTTTGTCGCTTATATTTGGTGGCGTGGGTGCCGATAGAGGTAAACTTATTTTCCCTAACTACGAGCCCAGCGAAATTGCCTTAGCCCTTTTTATAGCAACCTGCATTGGTTTTGTAAACTGCATTTTAGGTTTGTTTATAAAAGGCTTTATAACAGCTTACAACGATATAACCTTAAAAGAAGAACTAAACAAAAAAAATTACGAAATGGAGCTTGCCTTGGTAAAAAACCAAATTAATCCGCATTTTTTGTTTAACACCATAAACAATATCGATGTAATGATTACTAAGGATGCCACCCAGGCATCGGCTTACTTAAACAAACTGTCAGACATTATGCGCTTTATGCTATACGAAACCAAAACCGAAAAAATACCGCTTAGCAAGGAGTTAACCTATATTGCAAAGTATATCGATTTACAAAAAATTCGCACCTCAAACGTTAACTATGTAAACTATCAGGTAGAGGGTGATGGGGGCGATTTAGTAATTGCTCCCATGTTATTTATTCCGTTTATAGAAAACGCTTTTAAGCACGCCGAAAATAAAAAGCTCGATAACGCCGTTAACATTAAAATTACCATTAGTAAAGAGATGATTATATTTGATTGTGAAAATAAATTTAACGAAAGCGCAAACAGTTTAGAGCCAAGTGGCTTAGGAAACGATTTAATTGCCAAACGCCTGCAATTGTTGTACCCTGATAAACACACATTAGATGTGAGCAATAAAAACCAAATCTACCACGTAAAATTAGTTGTACTGCAAGCATGAAAATTAATTGCATCATAGTTGAGGATGAGCCTTTAGCACTTGAGCGCACCAAGGCTTACGTGCTAAAGCTGCCTTACTTAAACTTGCTTGCCACTTTCGATAATGGCATGGATGCCCTCGTGTTTTTAAAAACCACCGCCGTCGATTTAATTTTTTTAGATATAAACATGGGCGAGTTTTCGGGCATACAGTTGTTAGAAAGTGCCAATAGCAAAGCACAGGTAATTTTTACCACTGCTTATAACGAGTACGCCATAAAAGGTTTCGATTTAAGCATTACCGATTATCTTTTAAAGCCTTTCACCTTCGAGCGTTTTGTGCAGGCCGTTGATAAAGTGCAAGCTAAGTTTACCAAAGCAGATACCGCACCCGATAAAAATTTTCTGTTTATAAAAACCGAATACCGTTTAGAAAAAATTTTACTGAACGAAATACTATACATCGAAGGCATGCGCGATTACCGACGCATACACACGCCCACCAAAAAAATAATGACCTTGCAAACTTTTAAAGATTTCGAAAAAGAAATTCCCGCCAACATTATTTGTCGTGTGCACAAATCGTACATGGTGGCCATTAATAAAATCGAATCCATCGAGCGCGACAGAATTAAACTGAAAGATATTTTAATTCCCATTTCTGATACCTACCGAAAATCTTTTTTCGAGCTGATTAATCATCACTCAAAATAACAAAAGGTAAAAAATTTTAACAGCATTTACCGCCCGGTATGCAGCAAGCTTGTTTTTCTACGGTTAAATCAGCCAAAGCAATTTTCTTTTTTTCAGTAGGGTTGCCGCAACTATCGCTTGCCAAACAAGCCGTGTGTTTTGTAGTTAGCATAAAATGTTGGTCTGTAAATGCTAAGCCATATTTGCTAATGGTACTGCCTTGGTACTCCACTTCAATTTCAGCGTCTTCAACACCCAGCACTTTTTCTGATAGGTTTATAATCCCCAATAATTTGCCCGGCTCTAAACGGTGGTCAACATCTTCGGCTTCCCATAGCTGAAAACTTACCACTTTTTCATTACGCACCGTGCCGCCGCAATCAATAAAATGTTTGGTTACTTGTCCCACTTCCGTAACATGAAAATGTTTAGCTACGCTGCTTCCGTTTGGCAACATAAAAGTCAACTCGTTAATGTTGGATAATTGTTTTTTTAAATCCGATAATTTCATGATATTATATTTTACAATCGTATTATTACGATAATTAACGTCAAATTTTTTTAGCAGCACTTATTTTTGGCATTATACAAACCAAAAAAAGTGTTTAAATATGTTATCGCGTTTTGCCATTTTTT
>Ga0210394_10001099_pt1 | contig 45895 bp, 39 predicted proteins | sample IncBWC12MmetaG_FD_160121 | JGI IMG/M metagenome (GOLD analysis project Ga0210394, IMG submission 160121) | Forest soil microbial communities from Barre Woods Harvard Forest LTER site, Petersham, Massachusetts, United States - Inc-BW-C-12-M | ecosystem: Environmental > Terrestrial > Soil >...
GTGCAGTGGAAAGATGAAACCAGCAAGGCGAAGTATTCGGCGTTCGTCAGCGAGGGCAACAAGATCACCGAAATCCACTTCGGAGGCAAAACGCGATTCGTAACCATCGCAGAGTAGCGGTTCGCCGCAACAACCCGGCGGGTAGCGCTTGCCCCTGCGAACGTTGCCCGCCGGTTTTTGTTTTTCACGCATCCGCGCCAGCCGCACCCCGCCAGGCAATCCCCGTTTTGATGCTGCATTGAGACGTTTACGGAACTTTTTGTTTGCCACGCTCGCAGCTGCCATGATATCCGTAGTCTTGCCAATGAGCCTCGCAGCACAGCCTCGGCCAGGGATCTTCTGCGATCAGCGCAGCGCACGCTCGCACGCTCTGCCGTCGCTTTCCTATCCCGCATTTCAGCCGAACCACGCGCCTTTCCTGCCCGCCCGAGCGATTGCGCGAATTATTCCTATTATTAGGAGCGGATAACGGCCGGCGCCAGCTTCCCGTTTCACGCGCCACAGGCCGTTACCCGCAAAGGGCAACGGCCTTTGCGTTTTTTAGGGGACAACAAGATGAATTCCAGCGCCAGACAAACCCAAGGGCCCGTCAGCCGGGTCACGCTGAAAACAATTCAGCAAGCCGCCAAACGCATCCGCAACGCGATCTACGTTTCACCCTTCATGCGTTCGGAAACATTCTCGCAGCTCACCGGAAATTCGCTCTTTCTGAAGCTGGAAAATTTGCAGATGACCGGCTCATTCAAGGAACGCGGCGCGCTGAATAAAATTCTGCTGCTCACTGCCGACGAGCGCCGTCGCGGCGTGATCGCTGCGTCCGCAGGGAATCACGCGCAGGCCGTCGCCTATCACGCGACGAAACGCGGCATCGCTTCGCAAATCGTGATGCCGCTTACCACTCCCCTGGTGAAAGTCTCGGCCACGCGCGGCCACGGCGCCGAGGTGATCCTCTTCGGCGCGAATTACGATGAATCCTGCCAGGAAGCCCTGCGCCGCTGCGCCGAACAATCTCTCACCTTCATCCATCCCTTCGACGACGAAGCCGTAATCTCCGGCCAGGGCACTCTCGGCATCGAGATGCTCGAGCAGGTCCCCGATTTGCACGCCGTAGTGATTCCCGTCGGTGGCGGCGGATTAATCGCCGGCGTGGCCTGCGCCGTGAAGGAAATAAATCCGAAGATCAAAGTGATCGGCGTGCAAACCTCGAAACTCCCGTCCATGAAAGCAGCCGTCGAACAAAATGCGATCGTCACTCTGCCGGCCGAAAAAACCATCGCCGACGGCATCGCCGTCCGCGCAGCCGGAGTGCTCACCCTGCCGCTCGTCCGTAAATACGTGGACCAGATCGTCACAGTTGACGAAGAAGAAATCGCCAACGCCATCCTGCTGCTGCTCGAAAAAGAAAAAACACTCACCGAGGGAGCAGGCGCCGTCGCCGCGGCGGCAGTCCTGAATCGCAAGACCGCACTCGCCGGAAAAAAAGTCGGCGTCCTGATTTCTGCCGGAAATATTGACGTCACGCTGCTGGCACGCATCATCGAGCGCGGCCTGGTGAAGGACGGCCGCCTGGTCCGCCTGCGCATTCATCTCCCCGACCATCCCGGCGCGCTGGTGCGTCTGTCGACGGTGATCGCCGAACATAAAGTGAACATCGTGGAAACCAGTTTCAATCGTTCCTACTATGGAGTGGTCTTAGGGGATACCGCGATTGACATAACCATGGAAACCCGCGGCCCCGAACACATCGCGGAACTGAAAGCCGCGCTCGACGCCGCCGGCTACTCCCACGAACGCGTGCAATAAATCTCGGCAGGAGCGAACTTCTGATCTCATCGGGCTCGCAGGACGCGGTGTATACGGCGGTTCGAGAACCGCCCGCCTTTCCTGGCGCCGGCGCCTCGCCGGCTCGGTTAACGTTGCCGTGGCGGTTACTGTCGTAGCGGCCGCCTTCAGGCGGGCTAGTGGTTTTTTGCGCGTCTTCTGGACGGAAACTCAGGAAGGTCGACCCGGAAGGGCGGGGCTGCAACTCCGCCGCGGAACTCAGCCAAGAGGAAAGGGCTCGAGCCCCTGAAGCCAAGCCGTTCGATCATCGCTGCACATTCGCGCAACAGCGCTTACTGCCGCGCGCGATCGTTCTTCACAGCCTCTTCCACCAGGGCCTCCAGCTCTCGCCGCGTCAAAGTAATCCTCTCCGTGTTCGCGGCGTTCTCGGAAGTGACCGGAAACTCCGGCCCCGCATTGGGAGCCGTCTGCAAACCATAACGCGCCCGCGCCGCCACCAGCTTCTGCACATCGTTGCTGGAAAGCAGCACTTGCTTGCCAAGCATTTCCGTCACCAGCGCCACGCGCGCGAAATGCTCGGTAGTTTCCATGCGGAAAAAAGCCGTCATCAAATCCTGCCCGTAACTCACCACTCCATGATTCGCCAGCAAGATCGCGTCATAACCATCCACGAACGGCGCAATGCTATCCGCCAATTCCGGAGTTCCCGGCGTGCCATACGGCGCGACCGGAACGCACCCCAGCGAAAGGATCAGCTCGCAAAGCAGCGCTTTATTCAGCGGCACTCCCGCAGCGGCATAACCGGTCGCAGCCGGCGGATGCGCGTGGCACACCGCATTCACGTCCGTGCGATGTTGATAAATCATCATATGCATTGGCAGTTCCGAGGAGGGATTGCGCCGGCCAGAAACCTTCTTCCCGTCCATATCCGTGACGACCATGTCTTCCGGCGTCATCATGCCCTTGCAGATTCCCGTGGGAGAAGCAAGGATGTGCCGCGGATCCAGCCGCACCGACAAATTCCCGTCCATCGACGCCACATACCCGCGGTCGTATATCCAGCGCCCCACGGCGCACATGTCGCGCCGATGCTCGTCTTCGCTCTTCAGTGCTCCGGGCAAAATCGATTCAGGAAACACGTTTCCTCCTCGACGAACTCCGGGCCGCTAGGCTAGCCAGCTAGGCGTAAATCCCGCGTAGCTTCAACGCTCGGGCCACCCGGTCGATCGCGACAATATAAGCCGCGATCCGGTTGTTCACCCCATGCGTTTCGGCGTACCTTACCACCTGTTCGAAGCTTTGGTCCATCACATCTTGCAATCTTTCGTTCACTTCGCTTTCCCGCCAGAAGAACCCTTGGCGGTCCTGCACCCATTCAAAGTAGCTTACCGTCACCCCCCCGGCATTCCCCAGGATATCGGGAATGATGAAAATACCCTTGTCTTCGATGATCCTATCGGCGTGCGAAGTAGTGGGACCGTTCGCCCCCTCGCACAAAATCTTGCATTCCACGCGGTTGGCGTTCCCCGAAGTGATCTGATTTTCGGTCGCGGCGGGTACCAGGATGTCCGTGGGATGGAACAGCACTTCCTGCGCGCTCTGTTTGTCGCCGCCCCCCGGGAATTCCGGCAACGGTTTCCGCTGTCCGTAAACCCAGTCTACGAGTTTTGGTACGTCGAATCCTCTATCGTTGTAAAGTCCGCCGTGAATGTCCGCGACGCCTATAATCTTGTACCCCGCCTCCTGCATAAGCATCGCCGCCTGCGACCCGACGTTCCCGAATCCCTGAATGATCGCGCGGCAACCCTCGCGCTTCATGCCTAGCTTCCGCAGCGCGTTGTTGCAGCACATCATCAGGCCCCGGCCGGTTGCTTCCTTGCGGCCCTGCGACCCGCCCAGTTCCAGCGGCTTGCCCGTCACGACGGCAGTAGTCGCCTGCCGCACGTGCATCGAATACGTGTCCATCACCCAAGCCATGGTCTGTTCGTTCGTGCCGATGTCCGGCGCCGGCACGTCACGTTCCGGGCCAAACCATTCGCTCAATTCCGCCGTGTAACGCCGCGTGATACGCTCCAGCTCCGTCTTGGAAAGCTTCGTGGGATCGCAAATCACGCCCCCCTTCGCCCCGCCGAAGGGAATATTCACCACGGCACACTTCCAGGTCATCCACGCAGCCAGCGCGCGCACTTCATCAATAGAAACGTCCGGCGCAAATCGAATTCCGCCCTTGCCGGGCCCGCGTATCGAAGAGTGCAGCACCCGGTACCCCGTGAAAACCTCCACTTTCCCGCTGTCACGCGCGATCGGAATGTAAACCGTGATTTCCTTGCTGGGATATTTCAGGTAGCTGTAAATTCCCTCTTCCAGGTTCAGTTTCCCCGCGGCAATTTCAAATCGCGCTTCCGCCGACTTGTAGACATTCAGCTCATCGGATGTAACCGCAGACATGAATTCCTCCAAAAATTGCGCAACCGTTCGCCATGCCACCAGCGAAGCAAATGGATTATGTATGATTTGCGATTACGATCAGCACCCGCGCCGCGCGCGTGGCGGTCGCACCGCGTCCGACAATCTCCCTGCAACTCCAACGTCTAGACAGCGTCGGCCAGTATACGAACCTGGCGACACCCACGCAACAAAAGCATTTTGCAGCGAACAGTTCAATTTCCCGCATATACCCAACCTGCCCAAGTCCCTGTCGATCATCTCCGCACGCGCCGCAATTCACGATCGAGCTGCCGCGAACCGTTCGCATTGCGGACCGAGCGTAGCCGGCTAGCTACTCAAGAGAGCGCTTGCGAAAGACTACGGCCAGCCGGGTAGCGTGGACGCCGCTACCGAGCTGCTCGAGCCCTGGGGTGTTCGCGGCTGGAGAACCAGGCGGACCGCCCGAGTAGGTCCGTCCTCGCCTCGAAGGTGTGCTAACTGCATTCAGCGCATTTTTCCCTTGACAAAAAGTAATGTATACATTACATTTTGTCATGCGTGAGCGACTCATATCTACCGCAACTGCAAGAATCTCGAGCCGGCCAGCCCGTACCTTCTGGGCGGTTCTCGGTGTCGGTACAGCCGTCGATATTGGCGCTGGCTGGCTCCTAGGCCAGCCGGGTTACGGCCCGCACGCCCGAATCATCTTCGCACTGCTGCCAATACCTATGAATCTTGTTCTGGTAGCTCTCATCGTGCGCAGAATTCGCCAGCTCGATGAATTCTTGCGGCACGTGCATTTGGAGGCGGTCGCGATCGCGTTCCTGCTTACCGGCGTGGCTGTCTTCGTCTACGGCTACCTACAACAGGCGCACGTCGTGCATCCGCTCAACTTCGGCGTCGTCTGGATTTTCATGGTCGTGTTTTACGGCATCGGGTACCTGATCGCGGCAAGGCACTACCGATGAAAACCCGGCTGCGCGTGCTGCGCGCGGAGAAGGACTGGACGCAAGCGCAGCTGGCCGAGATCGTCGGAGTTTCACGGCAGGCAATCATTGCCATCGAGAACGGCAGATATGATCCCGCGCTCCCGCTCGCCTTCAGGCTCGCGCGCGCGTTTGGCAAGAATGTGGAAGAAGTGTTCGTCTGGGAAGATGACTCGCTTCAAGAAAAATGAGCAGTTCGCGACAAGGAGGAGTGACGTGAATCGAATTCTCGTTGCAGCAGCGCTGGCGGTACTCGCCGTCACAGCGACTTTCGGCAAGCCTGACCGTGCCGAGCAGAACAAGCAGATTGTACGCAAGGTCTTCAGCGATATCCTTTCGCAGGGAAAGTTTGAACTCGCGCCTGAGATCTACGCCCGAGATTTCGTGAATCATGGCACAACCAAAGACATCGGCTTGGACGAAGCGCAGGCCAACGATCGCGGCTGGCGCGCCGCATTTCCAGACCTGGAAATGACCATCGAACAAGAAATCGCCGAAGGTGACTTCGTGACCGTGCTGTGGAGAGGGCGCGGCACCAACACCGGCACCGGCAACGGACTGAACGCGACCGGGAAGAAAGCAGACGGCCGCGGAATCAGCATCTTCCGCGTTGTGGATGGCAGAATAAAGGAAGAATGGACTGAATACAGCGGCGTCCTCATCCTTCAGCAGTTAGGCCTGATGCCTGGACGATGGTAGGAGCGCTGAACGCCTGACTTTCCGCAACAAAGAGTAGTGAATCGCCCGGGCTCCGCTCTTCGTATGTGCTTCGATGGCGGAGCGCGCCACCGACGGAAAACCCTTTGCACGGATCATCATAAATCAGGCAATGCCAGTGTTCGCAAGTCCGGCGCACCTGATGGGATTTCAAACCGTCGAACACACTAAATTCGCAGTAGCTTCGGACGCATCGCGGTGAGCTAAGACCGCCGCGGAAAGTCTGCTTGTCGGCTCGAACATATTCCATCCCGCGGGTGGGAACGGGTAACATCCCTTCGTTTGGCACAACGGCGAGACGTTTTCCTACACTGCCTTCAATGCCGAGTTTCTCGACGACGGTTTTTCTGTCGCCCTGCTGGCGAACGGGGCGGTAAACGAAGACGTTCCGTTTTTCATACTCGGCGATCAAATCATCCAGGGTATTTGCACTTCGTCAGCCACGGCCGGGAACTGCTGAATAGTCCCGCCGCAATTTCGCTTGCCGGACTCTGACCGTAGTCGCAGCGCGAGTTTTGCTGCTCACGGCGACTTTGCAAGCTCCGGAACCACGAATTCATTCAGATACTGCACCAACTTCGCCCGATTCTTGGCGCGGTACGCCGCGTAATCCAGCGCGATTCCCTGGTCTGCGGCATTGAGCAACACGTATGGTTCGATCAATTGCGCGTGATAGAGCCGCAGCAACAGCTGTATATTTGCGTCTTTTGCGACCGTGCCGTTCGGTGATTTCTCTGTTGTTTCCTCGGCCACTTTCGCAGCCGTCCTCAGGGCGTCAGTTTCCTCCGCCAGGGTATGGCGATATTGCGTTTCTTGCGGGAACTCTTTCTCAAATCGTTCCTGGCGCCACAATATTCCCGTGCCGCCGTACGCGAGCCACACCGCGCTGATTTCCGCCGGCTGATTCGGAGTGACGGTGACGGTCGTGTTGTCCCTGCCGTTGGACGTCGCGCCGGCTCCCGTCTCGATGTGCACTCGCTGCAGATGCACGTGACTGGCGTTGCCCCACGCGACCAGCCCGCGCCAAGGGATGGGATTGTAGGGTTCCGCGACGATCGCTTCGATGCAGAGCGCTCGCGCGGCGCTGAACTCGCCTTGCTTGGTCAGCATATCGGCGTGATAGCGGTATGCCGTCTCGCGGTTTGGGTCAATCTGCGCGGCGCGGTCATACCATTCGGCCGCTTGCGGAAATTTCTTCGCCGCGAAATACGAATCGCCCACAAACAAAGCCGCCCAATAGGACGTGGGATCCAGCTCCAGTGCGTGCGAATAATTCTTGATCGCTTCGTCGAAATCCTGCTTGGCGAACGCCGCCTCGCCCGCTTTCATCGCCGCGTTCACGTCGCCATTTTCCGCGAATTTCACATCGCCGTTCTTCGGTAGATTTCTCAGCGTGTCGAGCAGGTTCTCGGCCAGCTGACTGTGGTCTCCCAACTGTTGTGCCGTCTCCAGCAGGGCCTTGGCGCGGATCCGTTCTTTCCCGGCTACATCCGCGTCTTGAACTGTCGCGGAGTGGGCCGCCAAGCATTGCGCCAATCCCTCCAGAACCAAGGCATCTTTGGGGTTCTTCGCCGCGAGGTCTTCAAAGAGCGGCAATGCATCGAGCCAACTGTGTTGTTTCGCAAGCGCCGTGGCTTGGGCGCGCTCGGTAGCGTAATCGTCGCCGCCGGCTTTTTGCGCGCGCGCGCTCCCGATCGCTACGGCGAGGGTCACCAGAGCGACTAACGTGACCCGTTGCCAACGATTTGCTCGCATAGGTGCCTCCGGTTTCGGCACTGCACCACGACATCTAGGGGGTTTTTCTGGCCGGGAGCTGCTAGTTCACTTGCGCATCTGGCGCTTCACAAATTCTTCCAGCAACAACCGCGTCAGGCGCGCCTGATCGTGCCGCACTACTCGATTGTGGTGCAGCAAATCGCCGCTGATATAGCGCAGGCCCATACGCCGCAGCTCACCCAGTGATTGCTGCACGGGTTCGGCGCCCTGCGCGCGATAGCGGCGCAACAGCCGCTCCGGTACTGGTTTGCGATTCACCACCACGTAGTCGAAAAGGCCCTTGCGGCTGTGTTCGTAGATGGCGTGCACGTGGTCGGCGACCGAATAATGCTGCGTTTCGCCCGGTTGCGTCATCAGGTTCGCAATGTACACGCAGACCGCGCGGGAATGCGCGATCGTCTCGCTCACTTGCTCCACCAGCAGGTTCGGAATGATGCTGGTGTACAGCGAACCGGGTCCCACCAGCACCAAATCCGCTTCGCGAATCGCGGCCAGCACCTCGGGCAGCGGACGCACGCGACGCGGCACCAGCCGCACGCGGCCAATTCTTTTGCGCGAACGCGAAATGTTGGTCTCCCCGCGCACGATGGTTCCGTCTTCGAGTTCGGCCTCCAGGGTCACGTTCTGCGCGGTGGATGGAAAAATCCGGCCGCGGATCGCCAGCACCTGCGAGGAAACCCGCACCGCTCGCGGAAAATCTCCCGTAACATTCGTAAGCGCCGTCAGAAATAAATTGCCGAAACTGTGCCCCGCCAGGCCGCGCCCGGCCGGAAAGCGATACTGAAACAATTTCCCCAGCAGGTGTTCGTCCTTGGAAAGCGCCACCATGCAATTGCGTATATCGCCGGGAGGCAGCACGCGATATTCGCGGCGCAAACGCCCGGAGCTGCCCCCATCGTCGGTGACCGTAACCACAGCGGCGAGATCGGCGATGGGCAGAGGCGTGCGTTCTTTCTTGCGCGTCGCGACATATTCCTTCAGCCCGCGCAGCACCGTCGAAAGGCCCGTGCCGCCGCCCAGCGCCACAATCCGCACAGGACCAGTCCGCAACTGCGGCGCGTTTTTCACGGAGCGATTTTCACCAAGCGAGTTTCACCCGCAAGCCACACAAAAAATTCACGAAGATTTGCAACGGAGAGTTTCACGCCGCGAATTTCCAAAGGAAGTTTCGAATGAATTTCCCGACGAAGTTCCGGACCAGCACGCGCAACTCAGCCCGGAGAACCGTCTCGCTCCGGGTACAGCAATTCCGTGAAGCGCGGATCTTCTTGCAGAAATGCGAAATCCTCGTCGTTGCGCGCGTGATAGCGATTCTCCGGCCGGAGCTGGATCGCGACTTTCAGATTCTGCATCGCCGATTCCGCTTCGCCGGTCAGGCAATCGAGCGCGGCCATGGCGTAAACGATGTGGTCCGCTTTCGGCGCGGATTTGCGCGCGCGATCCAGGTGCTCGCGGGCTTCGTCCCAGCGTCCCAGGTTCATCAGCGCCACGCCCTGGGTGTAATGCTCTTCGGCGGACTTCAGTGCCGGAACGGGAGGCCGCGAAATGCGTTGTTCGCAAATGCGTATGTGCATCTGGGCGCGATCGCCCAGCTCCTTGCTGGGGCCTTCCAGGACGCGCTCGAGCGACTGCTTGGCACGCTGGAACTTCTGCTGCTGAAAGTACTTAAGGGCTTCTTCGTAGAATTTCAGCTGCGCCTGCTTGGCGGGTGCGTCCGGATCCGGGGGAAGCGCTGCGGCTTTCGACTTCCCGCTTACCTTTATCGTCTTCTTTTTCAGCAGTTTGTGGCTCTTCTGGGAGGCTTGGGTAGCCCGGATCGTGCGACGTTTCACGGTCACTCTCCGCGAAAAACTATAGGGAACATAGCAAAGTCGCGCAGGCACGTCAATGCGGCGATGACCCTGTGAAATTTGGAAGGCGCCTCCGGAAAATAGTCAAAGGACTAACGCTAGGGGACGCCCGCGCCGAGCCGGGGCCGCGCGACAGGCAAATCCTGCAGCGTTCCACGTGGAATCAGGAGTTAACGGCGCGCTTCGCGGCGCGATGCCGCAGCCTTCCTAGGCTCTTGTTCAGTACGTGGTCCCGTTTCAGGAAGGGCAGCACCGGCGACTGGCGTTTTTCGACCCTGCTGCGGGCTTTCGTAAGGCGAGCGGTCGGCCCGAAATTCTCGATGGCGCGCTCCAGGGTGGCAATCGCGCTGGCGCGTCTGCCGGCAGCGACATACACCTCCGCCAGGTTCAGGTGAAATTGCGGCTCTTTGCCTTTCAGCTGCAGCGCGGTCTCGCAAAGATGCGTCGCTTCATTCCATTTTTTTTCCGCGCGCGCCATTGCTAGCCCAAAAAAGGAAAGATAGTAGGGGTTCTGAGTCTCGATTTCGACGGCATTTCGCAGGTGGGGGAGAGCGTCCTTGGGATAACCGTTCTTCAGTAGTTCGACCCCGTCTTTAAACTGGATCAGCGCATCACTTTCTTTCATTGTTGCACCTTCCATAATTCCCGGTGGACTGGTTGGGCCGGGGGGTTTCGATCGCGGCCTCGCGAATCGGCTGGCATGCATGAATAGAGTAGAGAAACGAGGCGACAAAAACTACTGGTCGAGCGGACAGGTAGGGGTCCTGGCACGATTCAGAACCCCGGTGGGCGCTCGCCGACCACCTGGAAGCTGCGCTCCAGGGCGAGGCCTGCGCGGCCTACCGTGCCCTCGTCGAACAGGCGCCCGATCAGGGTGACGCCGTGGGGCACACGGCGCGGCGGCGAAAACTTCGGCAGCGGATTCTGCGGATCCGGAGCCCAGTCACTGCGCGCCTGCGAAACCTGCACGAAACCGGCGCGCAGTGTCAGCGACGGATGTCCGGTGAAATTGGTAATCGTCAGCATCTCGTCGCGCAGCGACGGCACCAGCAGCAAATCCACTTCGGAAAAAACGCGCGCCATTTCCACGGCCACTTTGCGCCGCAAGCGGTCGGCCTGTACGAAATCCACCGCCGAAAGAAAGCGCGCCTGGCGAAAAGAATTCGGCCAGGCGTCGGGGACCTGCATTTTCAACTGATCCAGTTCGTGATTGAGCGTGATTTCTTCGAACGCGGCGCCGGCTTCGGCGAACAGAATTAATTCCAGCGAATCGTACGGCCAATCCGGAATGGAAACCTCCAGCGGAACCATGCCCGCTTTTTTCACGGTCTCAAGCGCCATGCGATCCACCTCGGTCGAGCCTCTGCCGTTCATCCATGCGGGAAAATAACCGACGCGCAGGCCTTCGACGCTCGCGCCCGAGTCGAAATCCAGCTTGCTGGGAACACTGTCCAAATCTCCCTCGTCGGGACCGCTGATCGCCTGCAGCACCAGCATCGCGTCTTCGACGCTGCGCGTCATGGGGCCGAGTTTATCGAGCGACCAGCACAGCGTCATCGCGCCCGTGCGCGCCACGCGGCCGTAGGTGGGGCGCAATCCTGTGACGCCGCAACGCATGCTGGGACTAACGATGCTGCCGCCGGTTTCGCTGCCGATTGCAAAACCCACCAGTCCCGCGGCAGTCGCGGCGCCCGGACCTGCGCTGGACCCAGACGCGCCTTCTTCCAGCAGCCAGGGATTCATGGTTTGGCCGCCGAACCATACATCGTTGAGCGCGAGTGCGCCGAGGCTCAGCTTGGCGACCAGCACCGCGCCGGCTTCGTGCAGACGTTGCACTACGGCTGAATTTCTCGTCGGGACGCGGTCGCGAAAAGGCTCGGCGCCGTAGGTCGTCGCAATTCCGGCGGTGTCGAGCAGGTCTTTGCCGCCCCAGGGGATGCCGTGCAGCGGGCCGCGATATTTTCCTGCGGCGATTTCGATGTCGGCCTGTTTTGCTTGGGTGAGCGCGAGCTCGCGTGTCAGGGTGATGACGCAGCGCAATTGGGAATCGAAGCGTTGGATGCGGTCCAGATAAATATGCGTGAGGCGCTCCGCAGTGATTTGTCGCGCTTCGATCCAGCGGGAAAGCTGTGTCACGGAGGCGAAGGCGATGTCTTCGTCGCGCTTGGGCAATGGACCCGCGTCGTTCTTGCTGCGAATGAATAGATTGCGTTCCGGACCTGCTTTCATTCCGGGCAGCACGGGATCCCAGCGCGATGCGGGTGAAAGCGTTGACTCGAGCGCGACTTTGCGCGGGCCGGTGCGCCGTGCATAGAGTGCTGCCATGGAATTGCGCCAATTGCCCGCTGCTTGCGCGCGCTCCGCGGCAGTCATCTCGACTCGCACCAGCTTTTCGGCTTCGGCGAACGTCGCTGGAGAAACTTCGGGTCCTACGGGCGGCGCGGTGCCGAACGCCGATGGTGTGCCGGGCGGCGGATTAACGGCTTGCTGGCCTGCCGAGGACGTTGCGGGTTGCGGCGTTGCGGACTTTTGACCTTGCGCGTGCAGCACCACTGCAGCGCCGAACAGTCCTGCTGATGCATCCGCTAGAAATTCCCTGCGCGACTTCGCCATGCTTCCTCCGCTGCGACTTTTTGTTTGCGCTTGTGCCACACATTTCTAACATCACCTGCGTGCGGATAGCAAAACGGCGAATCGCAGTTCCACATAAGCGTCCCGGTGAAAGAAGTTGTTCCCTGTTTCGTCCGGCTGCATTTTTGGCAAAAAGAGTGTCGATTATCAGCCTCTGAAAGCAACGTTTTCTGCACTGCTTCGATTTCTGCTATCTCGGTTTTGTATCGCTGGTTCTTGTCTGCGAAGTCATTCTGGTCAGGTTCACCTCGAAGTTTTGCGTCAATAAGTGCGTGGTGCAAAGCGCGTTTATCGGCAGGCGCGCAGACTGCACCCGCTGACGTTCAAAGATGGCTTCCAAACGCGCTGTCAGGTTGTACGCGGCCATCTTCGGCACGATGTTCAGCGGCGCGTCAGCAGTATCGGTTCGCATGCACACGAACAAATGTACCGTCTGTGACTGCCTTGCGGATGTAGCGCATTAAGGTGATTGCTTTCATGTCGGCAAATAGCGACGCGGTGCCAAGGTCATCAAGGCTTACAGGAAACTCATAAGACACTCCGTCTACGGTAACCGTATAGAACATGTGCCCAGCGCGGTAGAACGAAAACTTGGCAGCGTTGCCTTTGACGATGCTCTTGATGTCCACGACCTCGCTCCTTTGCTGATGCGTGCCACACTCTTCATCTGCATGGTTTTTACTTCAAACTGAAAGGTTATCGCACCGCAGCAAGCAAAGCATCGGGTCTGCTTTGCCTTGGGTTCGTCAATGCACGTACATCGCATACTGCGCTGCATTATCAAGAGTTTTAGCGAGTACCATAGAGCTACGACCTGCAATGACTGCGGAGTCCTTACACAAACTCTGAAGCCCCGCCTTTCCGAATGAGGTACTCAGGAGCTGGTTGCTAGTGGACGTAGTTGATTGCTACGGCTGGGGTGATGGTGGTCGGGGTGTTGTGGCCTAGGGCGATTATGCGGGTGCCGATTAGGACGCCTATGGTGGGCTTCCAATTGTATTCAAGGGCGGGGGCGAAGCCCACGGCGTCGCTTGAGCTTGAGTTCAGCTGGATGTTGGGGGGAGATTGCGTGGCGTCGTAGCCTGTGATGCGGGTGTTCGCGGTGTGGCGATAGGTGGCGTCCAGGGCCAGGACCCAGTTGCGGGTTAGGCTGTATTCCCAGGCGGCGTCGACGAAGGTGGAGGGGCCGGGCCTCGCGTGGCCCTGGAAGCCCGACGGGGTGCCGTAGACGCTGACGCCTGCCAGGTCGGCGTAGGTCGACAGTGACTGCGTCGCATTCAAGCGCATGCGCAGGATGCGGCCATTGGGCATCCAGAAATAGGTTTGGGAGTTTAGCGCCAGCGTGGTGGTGTAGGCTCCGGCGCCCAGGCCGTTGCTGGGGCGCGCGCCGAGTTGATCGTATTTTCCGCTGGGAAATGTTTCCTGGACCATGAAAGAGATTGTCGGAAGCGAATGGTGCTCGTGAAACTGCGTCAGGCGGTACTGGGCTAGCACGGTGACGTCGCCGAGGCCGACGCCCGAGCTGCTGAGGCCATCGCTTGCTTTGTTGTAGCCGAAGGTGGGGATGAGGCCGACGGTGAAGCGGTTGGCGAGACCGTATTCGATGTAGGTGAGCGAGCCCAAGCCGTTGGTGTGTGCGCTGACTTCGTCATACAGGTAAGGCTCGAGCAGGAAATGTCCGCGGGGGAGCGTCGAGGCGTTGTTGGCTAGCATGGGGCCGGTCCACCAGGCTTCGCCGAGTTGCTGACGGTCGGCGGGCGATTGCAGAGGGGGTTCGGGCGGGCTGGGTGCGGCGGTTGATCTGTCTTTTTCTTCTTGCTGGCCGCTTGCATCAGGGATTCGCGTGTCAACGGCGATCCAGTTTACTTCCCAGGTTTTGCCGCCATCGTCGGAGAAGGCTTGTTCGAAGCGGTAGGAATTTGCGGTGATCTCCGAGAAGACATTGCGGACGAGAATGGTGCGGCCGTTGAAGAGTTCCTGATCGTAAAACTCGCCGCGACCATTTTTGAATTCACCGACAGTCGGGATGCTCATAGTGCCTTGCGCGCTGTTGGCGAAATTCAGGCTCCATTGGCGGGATTGCGGATTGTAGAGACGCAGCGAGAGCCCTTCGATGTGGCCACTCGGGCCGTCCACTTCCAGTTCCACCAGATTGGCGCGGCCATTCCAGATTTTGCGGACTACCGAGGTGCCTTGGTATTCGATCCACGTCATTGAGCCGGTTAACGGATGTTGGAGGCGCTTTAGGTGCGTTTTCCAGGTGCCGATTTCGAAGTCGAAATCTTGTTCGAGGTCGTGGTCGGTGGCGGCGGGTTGTGGGCTTGAGCTCGCGGCGTCGGGATTTTGCTGCGCTTGTAGGTGCAGAGGCTGCCAGAGGAGCGCCAGGCAGCACAACGGGAGATAAGTTTTGCTAATTTTCTGCGCGTTCATGGGCGACTCTTTAACGCCTCCAGATTAGTCATACTCAGCGGCGGTTGCTATCCGGTTCTTGCGCGCGAAGTGCGTCGGAACCGGCTATATTGGCACCCTCGACGAAAGTTGTATGGCACCCCCCTTCGACCCCGCCGCCGGCAGTGTCGCAGGATGAAACGGCGCTGGTGCGGCGGCTTTCATTCGGTCGCGAGTGGGCTGGACGCCGGCGCTACGAATACCGAACAGCACAGGCGAGATCACCTATGCCATGAAAACCCAGCCGAGCGCTGCAGATTCAAAATCAACTGCAGCGGCGCCCGCCGGCAGGCAGCCGCTAGGAATGCAACGGCAGCTGCGACAGATGGCGCCGCGGTTTGCTGCGCCTCGTCACTGCGCTTTTCCGGCAGCATCGCTTAGGCGTGTCTGGTCGGTGATCCAGTTCACTTCCCAGGTTGTGCCGCCATCTTCGGAAAAGGATTGTTCGAAGTGGGGCTTGTCCGTGTTGATCTTCGTCCAATCATATCGAACGAAAATGGTTCTGCCGTTGATCGTATCCTGGGTGTAAAAGTCGCCGTGTCCATTCTTGAATTTGCCGATCTGGGGCGGGTCCGGAGTGCCGGTTTTGCTGGTGGCCCAATTCAAGCTCCACTGATGGTTCTCGGGATTGTAGAGACGCACGACCAGGCCTTCGATGTGGCCTGTCGGATCGTCGGCCTCGAACGTGTCCAGTTGCGCGCGGCCGCCCCAAACCTTGAAGCAAATGCCGGTGGCTGGAAATTCGTTCCAGGTGGTGGAGCCCGTCAGCGGATGCATGAGGCGCTTCACGCGGTAATTCCATGAGCCGAAGAGCCCGTCAAAACCGTGTTGTCCATCCTGGTCCGCGGCGGCCGTTTTCGATGCTGCGGAATCCGTTTGGGCAGCTACGGACGCCGCGGATGCTTCGGCAGATCCATCGCTCGTGCGTGTTTGATCGGTTATCCAGTTCGCTTCCCAGGTCTTGCCGCCGTCGTCGGAGAAAGATTGCTCGAAGTGCGCGGAATTCGCGGTGATGCCTGACCACACATAGCGAATCAGGATCATTCGGCCATTGAAAGTATCCTGGCAGTAAAACTCGCCGACCCCATTCTTGAATTCGCCCACTTGCGGTGGGCCGGAGAACATTCCAGCCTTGCTGTTGGCCCAATAGAGATTCCATTGATGGGCCTGCGGATTGTAGAGACGCAGAGTCAGGCCTTCGACATGCCCGGAAGGTCTGTCCGCTTCGAATTCATCCATATTAGCTCGGCCATCCCACAGCGCGCGGGCGACGACGGTGCCGTCAAATTCCTCCCACGTCGTGGAGCCGGTCAAAGGATGCACCAAGCGCTTCAGGTGGATTTTCCAGGTGCCGATCTCGAAATCGAAATCGTGTTGACCATCGCGCGGCAGGGCAGTTTGCAGCGCTGCTGGCGCCGCGGCGGTGCTTGTGGCTGTGGCTGGCCGTGCCAGCGCTGGAGCGGGTGGCAACAGGCAGGCCAGCGCGTACAACGCGCACAGCAGAAAACAAATTCGGATACGGCGTAGGGCGATCATCATTTCCTCCACTTCAGAGATTTTTGCGATAGACGATGAAGCCGGATTTCTCGGCCAGCTTGTCGTAGAGCTTCATCGCTGTTGCGTTGGTTTCGTGCGTTTGCCAGTAGACCCGGCCGGAGCCGGCCTGCGCGGCGCGGCGATAGACTTCTTCGATGAGCGCGCGACCGATGCCCTGGCCTCTGGCGGATTCGACGGTGAACAAGTCCTGAAGATAGCAATTGGAACGCAGGCCGGTGGAACTGCGATGATAGAGGTAGTGCACGAGACCGAGCAATTTACCGGAATGCTCCTCGGCGACCAGGGCGTGGATGGGTTCGTAGCCGTCGAAGAAGCGCGACCAGGTTAGGTTCGTGATTTCCTCTGGCAGCGCGGTCGCTTCTTTGCGGCCGTAGAAGGCGTTGTAACCGTCCCAGAGCGGCTTCCATTCGGCGAAATCGCTTTTTTGCACGTCTCTGATTAGAACTTTGCCGGTCATGGCTTTTCGCGCGTGAGCGTGGCGACGAAGTTCGGCTCCCAGGTCTTGCCGCCGTCGTCGGAGAAGGATTGCTCGACGTGGTGCGAGTCTGGAGTGATGTCTGACCAGACCATGCGCACCAGGATGGTACGGCCATGGTAGGTTTCCTGATCGTAGAACTCGCCGCGGCCATTTTTGAATTCACCGATGGCAGGTTGGGCTACCGTGCCGTCTTTGCTACTGGAAAAGACCTGGCTCCATTGGTGGGCTTCGGGATTGTAGAGAAACAGGGTAAGGCCTTCGAAGTGGCCGCCGGCGCCGTCGGCTTCGATTTCCTCCAGCTCGGCGCGGCCGTCCCAAACTTTGCGGACGACTACGGTGCCTTCCAGCTCTGCCCAGGTGCTCGAGCCGGTGAGCGGATGCTCGAGGCGTTTGATGTGCGTTTTCCAGGTGCCTAGGTTGAAGTCGAAATCGTGCTGGCCATCGCGCGGCTGTTGCGCTTGCGCTGTTGCGGCCAGTGGCGCGGCCTGCATGATTGCGGGAAGGGTTTGCAACAGGCAGCCCAGCGCGCAGAGTGCGAGGTAACTTCCGATACTCCAGAGCAGCTTCATATTTCCTCTCCCGATATTTAGTTTTTGAGCTGCGGCTTCGATTCGCCGCGGCGGGCGCGAGCTTCACTCCTGCCGGATAGCAGGATGAGGCTCCCTGTGGTATTTTCCTATAACCACTTTCTATGAAATTGGTGATACCACTTTCGAAACAGGGCGAGCCGCTGTTCCGCCAGGTTTATAGCGGCTTGCGCCAGGCCATCCTCTCCGGCACTTTCCAGGCTGCGGAGCGGCTGCCTGCGACGCGCGAGCTGGCCGATGAGCTGGGTATTTCGCGCACTGTGGTGTTGCTGGCTTACGATCAGCTGGTCGCCGAAGGTTTCGCCGCAGGACGCGGCGGTTCCGGGACCTATGTGTCGGCGGACTTGCGCGGTGGCAGGCCGAAAAAACCGGTACGTTCCGCGAAGCTGCAGCTTTCACGCTATGGGTCGGCTGCGGCGGCTGTTGCAGCTACTGTGGACTTTCCCGGCCGACGCTCGATTCCGCTGCGCTACGATTTTGCCTATGGCGGACGCGGCGACGTGGAAACTTTTCCCTTTCAGATGTGGCGGCGGATTTTGCTGCGGCACGCGCGGAAGGCGCCGATACGGCAGCTGGACTACGGCGCAGCGGCAGGGAGCCTGGCGCTGCGCGAGGCGATTTCGCTGCATTTGCGGCGGTCACGCGCGGTGCTTTGCGATGCGTCACAAGTGATTGTGGTGAACGGTTCGCAGCAGGCGTTGGATTTGATTGCGCGCGTATTGATTGAGCGCGGCGATCCGGTGGCCGTCGAGGATCCACAGTATCAGGGCACGCGGGAAGTACTGCGCGCGGCGGGAGCGCGGCTGCAGCCGGTGCCGGTGGATCGCGACGGATTGCATCCTGCCGCGCTGCCGAAAAATGCGCGCGCGGCGTTTGTGACGCCTTCGCACCAGTTTCCCACTGGCGCAATTCTGCCTCTCGCGCGGCGCCTCGCGCTGCTGGATTGGGCGCGGCGCCAGGATGCGGTCGTGGTGGAGGACGATTACGACGGCGAGTTCCGTTACGAAGGACAGCCGCTGGAGTCTTTGCAGGGTCTCGATAGCGAAGGGCGCGTCATTTATGTGGGCACATTTTCGCGGACCATTTTTTCGGCGCTGCGTATTGGGTATTTGATCGCGCCGAAGTCGTTGGTACCGGCGTTCACTGCCGCGAAATGGCTCTGCGACCGGCACACCGCGACGCTGGAACAGGAAACGCTCGCGGAATTTATTTCTACCGGAATGTATGAGCGCCACTTGCGGCGCATTCGCCGCAGAAACGCGAGCAATCGCGCAGCGCTGCTCGATGCCGTTCGCGAATTTTTGGGAAATCGTGTGGAGGTGGCTGGCGACGGCGCGGGCACGCACGTGGTGCTGTGGCCGAGCGGCAAAGGTGTCGCGGAAGCTGCGGTGATCGAGCGCGCGGCGGCGCGCGGAGTGGGTGTGTACGGCATTTCCGGATATTTCTTAGCGCGGGCCTCGCGGGCTGGGTTGATGCTCGGCTACTCGCGCCTGAACGAGCAGCAAATTCGCGAAGGCATTCGGCTGCTGGGAGAATCGCTCACCGATGCGCGAATTTAGTGAATGATTACCGGCCGAGACTATTTACACAGCCCTGCCTTGTCGTGGTGGTCGGCGACGACGCCTCTAAACTCCCGCCCTGCAAAAACCGAAGCGTGGCCACCCGCAAAAACAAAACGTGCAGCAGAGTTGTGCGGACGAGTCCGCCACGTGCCCGATCAGAGGACGTTGTCGGCTCCTGACTCCGAGTTAAGTTGCTAGCGCCGGGTGGGCGAGCCTTTGACCTGGCGAGCGGTGGTTGACGATCTTCGAACTGCGAGCCCGCCTCCGTATAGCTCTGTAGCTGCCTGTCCGAGGGCAGTTGGCCACAAGTCATTTCTGGCCGGCCTATAATCTTTGGAAAGATCTCCCACGGGCATACACAGGGCAGATCGCTTACGCTAAGACGATTCTGGCAGCCATTGTGTAGTGTGCGAAGTACAAAACCCGAACTTTCGGTTCGACCGGGAGCAATTAACGCGTGGGCCATCTACCTTTGAGCTCGGCTGGCCTGTTGGCGCCGATGTCCTGCCGCTTGTTGGATTTACCGCGCAAGTAAACGCAACGAAGATTCTTCCCAAACTAAACGGGGTGCGGGTGTCGAATTTGGGCGTCCTGCTGCGACGTGTAGGTAGAGGCGCGTGAGACGCCGCCTGGAAGGGGGACATGGTCATGCGAGAGAGATTTTTTGGGCTTTCTAGATCGGCTGCGGGAGCGGCCCTTGTGGGGCTTGGGATTTTCGTTCTTTACATCAATCTGATGGGGGCTGCAAACCAGTTGCGCGACCTGCTCCCCAGCACTGCTGGAGATGCGCTAGGCGCGCTGCCCGTTGTGCTGCTGACAGCGTCGCATGTGGTGCAGGCGTATGGCTCCGATCACCATCGTCTTATACAGGGCGTCTTGCAGCATTTGTTGGTGGCGCTCTGGCCGCTTGCGCTCGTGATTATCGGAACGGTATGGTCCTATGATTCCGGGAGGGATGGAGCCACGGCGTGCGAGGACCAACAATTTCTTCAGAAAAAATCCGATGCGAATGTCGAAATCTCTACGCGTCGTTCGACGTCGAACTAGAGGGCTGGTGGCTTTGTTGACATCGCAAGCTTTTGGCGGAGGCGAACTGGACGGTCATAGATTGCCGCAACTGCAGCCAAGTGTGTGCCGCGCTTCCCGTTCGACCCTGCCGCGGAGGGGGTCTCAGGGTCAAACGGCGCTGGGTTGCGAATCGGAGCGGCGAATGGGGAGCGGAGCGCGTGCATTTTTCCGCAAGCTGTGAAGTCGTGGCCACACGCTTTTATGGGGCAGGTCGGCTGAGAAAAAATAGCTCGCGAACGTGTCGATTTCATGGAGAGTCATGCGACGCGTAAGTAGAGACAGGATCCAGCCGGTCAACACCGTCCGAGATCCAGGTGCAATCCAGACGAAGGAGAGGGTGCGATGCGAGTTATGGTGATCGTGAAGGCCAACAAGGAAGTCGAGGCGGGCGCCATGCCCACTGCGAAGCTGCTAGCCGAGATGGGGAAGTTCAATCAGGAATTGATACAGGCGGGCATGTTGCTCGCAGCCGACGGGTTGCATCCGAGCTCGAAGGGCAAGCGGGTCAGGTTTTCAGGACAACAGCGCACGGTGATCGACGGGCCCTTCAGCGAGACCAAGGAACTGGTCGGCGGCTACTGGATGTGGCAGGTAAAGTCCATGGACGAGGCAGTCGAATGGCTCAAGCGCGCGCCGTTTGACCGAGAGACCGAGGTGGAAATTCGTCCGGTCATGGAAGCGGCGGATTTCGCCAGGTGAGAACGTGGGACGCTTTTGCGACATCGTTGCTGGAACGCAGAGTAGGCTTGGCGCACCCCGGCAACGAAAAAAGTATTCGGTTTGTCGATTTGCTGGAGAGTCGCTCGACGTATCAGTAGAGCCCAGATTTAGCCGGTCGAGGCCGGCCGGGAAACCTGGTCGCAATTCGAAACCACCTCGCCGGTTTAACCGGCGCACAGGAGAAACAGCGATGCGATTTATGATGATCGTGAAGCATAAGGAAGGACAAGGCTATCCGCCCAAGGAGTTGATGGATGCCATTGGCAAGCTCACCGAAGAGGCGATCAAGGACGGCACACTGCTCGGAAACGGCGGACTGAGCCCAACTGCGGCGGGCGCCAGCGTGCGGCTTGCCGGCGGACGAGTCACCGTGACGGACGGACCCTTTTCCGAGGCCAAAGAGATTATCGGCGGGTACGCGCTTTTCGAGCTGAAATCGAAGGAAGAGGCAGTGCAAGGAGCGGTGCAGTTCATGGAGCTGCACAAGAAACTCTGGCCGGGATGGGAAGGCGAGACGGAAGTTCGCGAAATGATGATGCAGCAAGACTGCGCCGCCAAAGCGTAACGGTGCTCTCGTTCATCGTTGCGAAAACAGCGTGGCGCAGGCCGTGGATTCGCGGCGCGACGCGACGCCTCGCTTGCGCGAGTAAACGGAAGGTGGTGTGATGGTTAGCCGTGACGGCTACCGACACACATCGCGCGATTGACGCAGTCTGGCGGATCGAATCGCCCAGGCTTATTGCCGGCCTGGCGCGGATGGTGCGGGATGTCGGCATTGCCGAAGATCTCGCGCAGGACGCGCTGGTCGCGGCGCTGGAACAGTGGCCGCAGTCCGGTGTTCCGGATAATCCCGGCGCCTGGCTGATGGCCACTGCCAAACATCGGGCCATTGACTACTTCCGGCGCAATACGCGCATCGAGCGCAAGCACGAAGAGCTCGGCCGCGAGTTCCGAGCGAAGGAGACGGCGGTGCCGGATTTTGCAGCCGCTCTGGATGACAATGTCGGCGACGACCTTCTGCGGCTGGTTTTCATCTCCTGCCATCCGGTGCTCCCAACCGAGGCGCATGTCGCGCTTACGCTGCGCTTGCTGGGAGGACTGACCACCGAGGAAATTGCGCGCGCGTTTCTGGTTCCTGAGCCGACCGTTGCCCAGCGCATTGTGCGGGCCAAACGCACGCTTGCCGAAAAGCGCGTTCCTTTCGAGGTGCCTCGAGGGGAGGAGCTGGCGGCGCGGTTGTCGTCGGTGCTCGCGGTGATCTATCTCATCTTTAATGAAGGGTACTCGGCGACCGCCGGTGACGATTGGCTGCGGCCTGCGTTGTGCGAAGATGCGTTGCGGCTGGGGCGCATTCTGGCCGAGCTCGCGCCGCAAGAGCCGGAGGTTCACGGCTTGGTGGCGCTGATGGAGATACAGGCCTCGCGTGCGTCGGCGCGGGTGGACGAATCGGGCGCGCCGATTCTGCTGCTTGTGCAAAATCGCGCGGATTGGGACCAGCTTTTGATTCGTCGCGGGCTCGCGGCGCTGGCACAGGCCCGGTCACTGAGACCTGCTGCGCAAGGGCCGTACGTGTTGCAGGCGGAAATTGCGGCTTGCCATGCGCGAGCGCGCGCGGCGGAAGAAACGGATTGGCCGCGCATTGTGACGCTATACGAAGCGCTCGCGCGGATCGCGCCGTCTCCGGTGATTGATTTGAACCGCGCCGTCGCGGTTTCGATGGCTTTTGGTGCGGCGGCGGGCCTGGAGGTGGTGGACGCGCTGCATGCGGAAGGAGCGCTGGAGAATTATCATCTGCTGCCGAGCGTGCGCGGGGATTTGCTCAAGAAACTTGGGCGACTGGAGGAAGCGCGCGCGGAGTTTGCACGCGCGGCGGGTCTAACGCGCAACGCGCGAGAGCGGCAGTTGCTGCTTGCGCGTGCGGGTGCATGTGTGGCCGGCTCGGCGCCATCGGAGCGGGAGTGACCGCTATAGTGACGCTCGCACGGGTTTCGGTGTCGTTCCTTCGGCGGGGTCATTCAGAAATTCAAAAGCAACCGCAAGAGCGCACAGGCAGGATTGCCCTACTGCGGCGGGCAGCCCTGTGCCGCGTGGCGCGGGCCACGGTTCAGCAATCGCTGCTCACAAACGAATCTACTGGTGAAGACTGCTGGGCATGCTCGCTTGCTGATTGGCAGGAATGTCCGTGCCTGGCGTGAAGACTACGATTTCGATTTCTCCCCACGCGGAGCCCGGCGCAGAGGCGGAATCGCTACTGCTGGCGGTCGTTGTCGCGGTGGCGGAGCCTGGGGCGACGGCGTCTGCGGCGGCGCTGACTTTTTTGCCCATGCCTAGGATTTTTAGTTGGGTGTCGTCGAAGCCGAAATTGGCTACCAGGTAGGCGCGGATTACGGCGGCGCGGGCTTGGGTTAGGACCAGGTCTTTCTGGGCGTCGCCGGTCATTCCGGAGTAAACAACGACTACCGCTACACCGAATTCGTTGCCTGCCAGAAATTTTCCCGCAGCGGCGAGCGATTTCTCGTTCTTGAGCTTGGCTGTGTCAATTTTGTCAAAGAGGGTTTTCGGATCGTAAGTGAAGGTCTTCGTCGGCGTGCCGTCGGGCAGGCTGGGGATCTGATTTTTCGCCAGCTCGGCGGAATCTTCGTAGCCGCGTTTTTTGAAATAACCGCGCAGCAGGAAGTTTTGTTTCAGAGCTTCCATATTTTCCTGGAAGTCGGCGATGCCGGCTTGCGCGTGGACGGTGGCGTCGCGCAAGCCGACCGTGGTCTCATCGAGTTCGTTGTACATTTTCTTGTCGTTCACGAGCGCGCCGATGGTGCCCTGGCCTTGATTGATCTTGTTGCTGATGGAGCGCAGATTCGCGGTGACCACCGTGGTGTTGTCCAGAGCCTCTTTGCTGCTGTCCAGAATCGCATCGGTCTTTTTGATCAGGTCCGCCAGAACCAGGGGCGGGACGCTGGCGATGGTGTCGCCATCGCGGACGTTCAAAGCTTGCGCGCTGCCGAAAGTGATCGAGACATATTCATTCCCCAGCAGGCCTTCGGTCTGGATGGCGGCGATGGAATCCTGCTTGACGATGTCGTGCGTGGAGCGCTTCAAGTCCATCAGCACGGTGATCTTGTCGGTGGGATTTTTCGGCAGCTCGATGCGGCGCACGCTGCCGCTGTGCACTCCGCCGACGCGCACTTCGGCTCCTTCGCTCAATCCCACGACGGTCGCGAACTGCGCCTTCAGCCGGTAGGTGTCGCTGAAAAGGTATTGGCGATCGCCGATAATGAAGATGCCTAGCGCCAGAATGGCCAGCGTGGCGATGATGAAGGCTCCCAACCTGGCTGCTCTGGACATAGGCGCTCCCTAAGAATCCCGTTTGAAAAATTCGACGACAAATTCGTCCCTGCTTTTTTCGAGCTCTTCGAATGTGCCTTCGATCACCGCGTTGCCCTCGTGCAGCAGCACGATGCGGTCTGCGATCACTTTGGCGCTTTGCAAATCGTGGGTCACGACGATGGAGGCAACTTCGCGCTCTTCCTGCAGCTTCAGAATCAATTCATCAATTTCGCCGGAGGTGATCGGGTCCAGGCCGGCGGTGGGTTCATCGAGCAGCAGAATGCCAGGCTCGAGAGCGAGCGCGCGCGCCAGGCCGACGCGTTTTTGCATGCCACCGGAGATGTCGCTGGGCATTTTGTTGAGGTCGGCTTCCATGCCGACGCTCGCGAGCAGTTCCTGTACGCGCTCGGAGCGTTGCGCGGCGGTCATTTCCGTGTGGCGGCGCAGGGGGAAGGCGATGTTTTCTTCGACGGTTAGCGAATCGTAAAGGGCGGCGTGCTGGAACAGGAAGCCCATCTTCTTTCTGATTTCGTTCATTTCTTCCAGACTGGCGTTCGTGATTTCCTGGCCTTGAATGTGAATGCTGCCGGCGTCGGCCTTTTGCAGGCCGACGATCAGGCGCAGCAGGACGCTTTTGCCTGTGCCGCTGCGGCCCAGGACTGCGACGGTTTGGCCGCTGCCGACGGTGAGATCGATTCCGTTCAGGACTTTTTGGTCGCCGTAGGATTTGTGCAGTCCTTTCACTGCCATGGCGGGCCCGCTGCCGGCTTGCTGCGCGCTTTCCGGCTTTGCGCTGGTTTGCTTGACGCGAATTTCGCCGCGCTCGATTCGTGGCGGCGGCACGGCTTGGTCGGTGCGCATCATGGAAAGAACACCAGGATCAATTTCACCAGAATCACATCGGCGAGCATCACGAACAGTGAGGAAAGCACGACGGCGCTCGTCGCGGAGCGGCCCACGCCTTCGGTGCCGCCCTGGCTGCGCATTCCCTGGAAGCAGGCGATCACGCCGATGATCAGACCGAAGACCATGGTGCGAAAAGTGGGCGCCAGGAAATCGCTGAAGCCGGTGCCGGCAAATCCGGCGTGAATGAATTTGTGAAACGCGATTGGCTCGGCGGCGGTGTTCGCAATCCAACCGGTGATGATGCCGCAGAAATCGGCGGCGAGCGTCAGCAGCGGCAACATCAGCACGCACGCGACGATGCGCGTGAAGGCCAGCAGCTTGTAAGCGTTCACGCCGGAGGCTTCGATCGCGTCGATCTGCTCGGTCACTTTCATGGAGCCGAGTTCCGCCCCGATTCCCGCGCCTACGCGGCCGCACACCACCAGGCCGGTGATCACCGGCCCCGTTTCGTGAATGATCGAGAAGACCACGGCGGCGGGAAGCATGGACTTGGCGCCGAATTGCACCAGGCTGTGGCGGCTTTCCAGAGCGAGCACTGCGCCGATTGCGGCGCCTGCCATGGCGACCATGGGCAGGGATTTCGAGCCAACTTCGTCGAGCTGGCGCAGAAGTTCCAGGCCTTCGAAGGGACGTCGGATTGTAGAGCGCAGCACTTGCCAGATGAACATGCCGAGTTCGCCGAACCATTCGAGCAGACCGTTGATTGGATTCCAGATTGCGGCTGCGGCCGAGCGTATTGCGACCGATGGTTGCGGCAGGTCGTCGGTGCTGTAACGGCGCGGCATGTTGGCGTGTAGGCTCATGATCTTGGCTCAGGAGCGCGCGGCGGCTGGCAGGGGCGCGTTTGGCGCGCGCGCGGCGATGGGCGTCGGGACAGTTTGGTCGCGGCTCATGTGCGTGTCTAATTTCTCCTGGCGCGGTGCGTTCAGCGCGCGAATGAAAATGGCTGTGGGAACACGCCAGAGAGGGGGCGAGACCGGCAAAGACATGAATAACATCCAGCAGAGCCAGGCGTCTGTGCGAAACAGGACACAATTGGGATTGGTCCCGAGGGGCCCCCGACTGCATGAAAAACCGCGTGGAGACCGGACGGGTGCGGGACTGCCGTAGGACCGGGCGGCCAGAAAGATACCGAGCGCGGAACGTCGCAGCAGTAGTGGATGGCGGAGCGTACAAACCCGCACGCTCGAAGAAACCAAGCATGCGGCATCTGCAAAAGCCAACCCTGCACTTGGGCAGCGCGCAACAGTCGGCCAGCCGGCGACCGAAGCGCGCTGCTGTTTACGATTTCCCGGCATTACAAAGGCAACGGCGCCCACCTGAATTGGCCGCTACGTCAAGAGAACGAGCACAAGCAGGATTGCGAGGTTCGACCGATCACGGGTCGCGGGGCAGGAATCACGCATCACAAGTCAGGGATCACGAGCCACTACGCACTCGTCATCACTCACTCATCACTACGCACCTCTACGCACCTCTCGCCGTTGACAGGGGGACTGGCGGCACCTAGAATCGCGGCCACACGGGATCGCGGTTTTTGCTGGGCGGAAGCTGAGCCGCGCTGGTCCCGCGGGAGACTGGTTATCACGCCTGCTGCTCTGAAACCAAAAATTGCTGTGGTGGATGATGACGCGCGGATGCGCGGGAGCATCGTTGCGGCTTTGCGTTCCACATTTGAAGTGGTGGAGGGCGGGGATTACGCGGCGGCTTACAAGCTGCTGCAGGAAGCGGGGTTGGACGTGCTCTTGCTGGCTTTGCCGATGGAATCGGGCGGGCTGCGCGAGTGCACGGAACTGCTGAGCCGTCTGGCGGTGGGGGACATCGACACGCTGGTGATCGTGCTGAGCACGGACCAGACTAAGACTACCGCGCTGAAGGTGATTGACGCGGGCTGCTACGATTATTTTATCCAGCCGATTGATACCGACGTGCTGAGGCTGCTGCTGGAAAGGTCGATCGAGAAACTGCACATACAGCGCGAGAACCGCATCCTGCGCGAGGAAATCAGCCGCAAGAATTCTTTGGGCGATTTGATTGGCGCGACCGACGCGATGCGGCATGTGTTCGATTCGATCAAGCGTATGGCGCGCGCGACGACCAACGTGATCATCCGCGGCGAAAGCGGAGTGGGCAAGGAGCTGGTGGCCAAGGCGCTGCACGAGCAGAGCCCGCGGCGGAATCGCGCGTTTGTGAGCGTGAATTGTGCGGCGCTGCCGGAAGGATTGATGGAGGCGGAGCTTTTTGGGTACGAGCGCGGCGCGTTCACCGGAGCGGTGGCGACGAAGGAAGGGCGGATCGAGCTGGCGCATCAGGGGACGCTATTTCTGGATGAGATTGCGACGCTGACGCCTCTGCTGCAGAGCAAATTGCTGCGCGTGCTGGAGGATCGCTCGCTGAATCGGCTGGGCGGGAAGAAATCGATCCGCGTGGATTTTCGGCTGGTGAGCGCGACGAATGAGGATCTGGAAGAGATGGTGCGGCAGGGGCGCTTCCGCGAGGACCTTTATTACCGGATTCACGTGGTGCCGATTTTCGTGCCGGCGCTGCGCGAACGCGTGGAGGACATTCCGGTGCTGGCGGATTATTTCGTGAGCGTTTATTCCGCGGCGAACGGATTTCCGGCCAAGCGCATCGCGGATGATGCCGTTGCGGCGTTGAAACGTTATGCCTGGCCCGGGAACGTGCGCGAGCTCGAGAACGCGATACAGCGCCTGGTGATCATGACGGACGGCGATACGATCACTGCGAAGGATCTGCCGGCGGAAATGACCCAGTCGGTTGGACGCGACTATCGCAACCGGTTCCAACTGCCCGCCGCGGGGATCAAGCTCGACAAGGAAATGGAAGCGTTTGAGCGGCGCTGGGTGCAGGAGGCCTTGGAACAGGCCAAGCATGTGAAGGCGGATGCCGCGAAACTGCTGGGAGTGGATCGCAACCGGCTGAATTATTTGTGCCGAAAGTACGATCTGTGACGGAGCGTCGCGGATGAAAGCGCACGGCACGCCGAAGCGCTGGATTGATCCCAAAGCGGCGCGGTTTCGTATGCAAATCGGGCGGTCCAGGCTGCATCGGTATGGAGTGTTTGCGCTGGAAGATATTCCCGCCGCGCGCCGGGTTGTTGAATACACCGGTAAACAGCTCAATCTCGAGCAGGCGGCGACGCTGCGCTCACCTCGCGACATCTACGTCGCCTGGATTCATGGCGGAGTGCACGTGGATGGCCGGCGGGGCGGAAGCGGTGCCGAGTTCATGAACCATTCGTGCGCGCCCAATTTGGTGGCGCGGCGCGTTGGCGGCCGCCTGTACTTCTACAGCCGCCGGAACATCCGCGCCGGCGAAGAACTGACCTGGAATTACCGCTATCCGATCAAGCTGCAGCGGGTTCCCTGCCGTTGCGGCGCAGCCCGCTGCCGCGGGACGCTGCGGTACGTAGTTCGTTGATGCGTTTGCCTGCGAGCGCGCTGGAAAATACGCTGCCTGGGCCCGCTTGGGCCGACTTGCGTTGAAATTCTCAACGGCCGATGAAGAATTCAACGGATCGCGAGGCTGCTGGAGCAAGGCGCAACGGCTGGCTTAGCGAAAAGCCAATGAAAGGAGGGTATGGAGGCCGGGAAAATGCATGTGGACTTTGGTGGCTGGTTTGCATATAAGGGCGGAGATGCCCGGCAGGGCAAATCAAGCGAAGGAGAACAAAATGGCCAAGAAAACCTTGAAGAAGGCAAAGAAGATCCAACCGACGAAGCCGTTGATTCACCTGAAGGGATAAGGGCGAGTTTTATTGTCACGAGCGCGATTTGGGCTTCAGCGCGCTGTGGCAAGAGCAGTCTGATTTGCAAGTGGGGCCGCTTCCGCAACGGTTGCGGCCCTTTTTTTTGTGCTTCCATTCTGGTGCTGCGAGTCTCTCTCACGACTGTTTCCCGCAGGGCGAATCCAGCCTGCGGTTGCTGTTTCTTCCTCCCTCGCGTTGAAATTCTCAACAGACGATGATTAATTCAACGCGGCGAACGATTCTCGGGGCGCCGCCAGTCGAGTGGGTGGACGGCAAAGCCCCAGAAACTGAGCGGGTTACAGCGGGCTGGATCGGCCACAGAGTTTGGCTGCCGCTTTGCATATAGCAAGAGCATCGCCCAGCAGGGCAAATCAATCGAGGGGGAACCAAATGGCCAAGAAAACCTTGAAGAAGGCAAAGAAGCTGGAAGCGACCAAGCCTTTGATCGTGGTCAGGTAGTTAGGCAGCAGCAAGGCTGAGTTTTATTGTCAGGAGCGCGCCGAAGGGCACGACGCGGCCTGAGAGATGGATCTCGAATGGCAAGCGGGCCGCTGCCGTAGCGGCAACGGCCCTTTTCGAGACGTGGCAAGCTAGGTGGAAAGAACGAACGGCAATGATCCATTCATCGAGGGAGATCAGTATGGCAAAGAAATCGAAGCCAGTGAAGGGCAAGAAAACGGTAGCTGTGAAGCCCCTGATGAAGCGCGCGGATTTGCCGGCTGTGAAGCCCTTGATCAAGTTCTAGCACCATTCCAGAGATTCTTCGGTTAGGCCCCTAGCCTTATCGGAGATTGACGTAGCAACACCCCCAAGGGCCGCCGTCCCAGGAACGGCGGCCCTTTCTTCTTTTCTGGCGGACTCTCGGGTGAGCTGGAACCTCCCGCATCCGGATTCGGCCGCGATGGAAAGCCGAGGCTTTACGGCCCAAGTCGGTAAGATTTCGTTTCGATGAACCGCGAAGCTTAGTCGAAGGGGCGGGTCCGAGACCTGCCCCTGCGCTTCTCCACCCGACGCTTGTGCGGGACGAGCTCCTAAGACGCCCTCCGACCCTTCAGCCAGCAGGCTCTCAGGACGAGCCGGCCGTGCTAAAACTGAGCGGTCGCGCAGGATGGCAACAGTGCCAGCTGCTTCTTGGCTGGTTACCAAGCTTGGCTGTGCGCCCAACGCCACATGGCGCGGGAGGCTTGCCAGGCCAGGGAAGCGCGCTTGCCGGAAACCTTCGCGGTGCCAGTCATACCTTCTGTCAGCGAGCCATCGGGGTTGGCGAATTCCATATCCACGGCGAAATAATTGGTGAGTTGTTGGCCCAGGCGCTCGTGCTTCTCGGTTTGTGTCACGGGACGATCCCAGGCCGAGGCTGGGTAGATTCGATCAACTTTGCCGGAGTAGGTGCGATAGGGAAACGGAACGACCTTCACTCTGACTGTTGCGCCCTGCTGGACCTCCTGCAAGTCCCAATCGCGCACCAGGATGCGCGCCTTCATGGTGGTGCGATCCACGATTCGGGCGATTTCCTCGCCCGCTGCGAGAAATGTCCCCGGCTTTTGATCGAGATCACCGGTGGCAACGACGCCGTCAATCGGTGCGCGAATTTCCAGGGCTGCGGCACGTTTTTCGGCGACGGCGAGTTCCTCCTGGAGGCGGGCGCGATCGCGGACGGCGTTTGCGGCGGAGTCGAAATCGGAGCGGTCCTGGCCGTTGCGGAGCTGGCTGCTGGCGAGGGCCAGTTGCTGGCGGAGGGAATCGGCGTCGGCAGCGACTGCGGGATTTTGCAGGACGGCCAGCAACTGTCCGGTCCTCACCGTATCGCCGGGCTTGACGCACACGGTTTTGACTTGGCCGGGGACTTCGGCGCGCACGCGGGCGGACGCTCCGGGCTCGAGCACCAGGCCTGTCGAGATGGATGAGGATAGCGGGGGAATCAGGAGCAGGAGCGCCAAACCCAGTGCTCCGGCTTGCTGGGTTCGGGTAATTTTCCAAGCCATATAATCCTCCCTCTTCTGGCGCAGCCAGGCGCGCACCGTGGGTAAAGCCTGCTTGATTCCCTTCCTTGCTAAAAGATAGATGACGACCAGCGTGGCAAGATAGCCCCACTCGTCGCCGAGCTTGCTGACCAGGACGTTTTTCACGAAGACGATGACGACGATGAGCAAGGTGTTGCTGTAAAGGATCGCTGACACACCGAAGAGAAAGAAAATGCGGCGCTGGCGCTTGCTGGCCGCGGGCAAATCAATATCGTGGCGGAGCAAATATTTCTGAGCCCAGGCGCGGAGAAAGGCAAAGGATTCCTCGCGGAGATTGTCGATATTCAAGAATTGCGAAAGCGCGTAGTAGCCGTCGGCCTTGATTAAGGGATTGAGGTTGAGCAGCGCGCCCTGAATGCCGCTGAGCAGCATCATTTTATAGGCAATGTCGTTCATCACCGATCCAACCGGAGAGAAATACCAGACCATGCCGGAGACGCCGCACAAGACCAGTTCAATCCAGATGCCGGCGAAGATGACCCACTGGCGCTGGGAACCGCGCTTGAACAGAAGGATGTCGGTGGTGTCCGTGTAAAAGGCCGGAGTGAAGTAGATGAGCAGGAATCCCATCTGGTGGACGTCGCCGCCGAAATGTTTGCAGGTGAGGCCGTGGCCGAATTCGTGGATGCCGCCGAGGACCATCAGAAGAATCCAGAACATCCAGATGTCGTAGGCGCTTTTGCCGGCAAACGTATAGAGGGAGGAAGTGTCCTGCTGCACGCGAGTCCAATCGGAGGCGAGCAAATAGCAGGCGACGATGAAAACGAGAATGGAAAAAACGACGAAGCCGGGCGTGAACATCCAGCTGAGGTAGGGATCGAGCTTGGCGAGGGTTTTGTCGGGGTCCCAGGCTTTGAAGGACATATAGAGGACGCTGGATTGATGGACGCGGCCTTTGCGCTCGTCGCGGATGCGTTCGAGCACGGCGAGATTCTTTTCGCCGACCGAGCGCTCCCACATGGCGGGCTCGATGCTGTCGAGGAATTCCAGGACTTCGGCTTCGCTGAGGGGGGAATCGGGATGGCGTTCGGTGAGGGCGTCGGAAATTTCGGCGGCGGTGCGGGTGCCGTCGCAGAGTTCCAGGACGCCGTATTCCGTGGCGCCGTAGCGATTGTAGGAATTGGTTTCGAAGTTTTTGACGACGTAACTGGTTTCGCCGGAGACGGTTTGTTCGCTGATGCGCAGGTCGCTGCGGAGTTTGGGGCGGCGCAGGCCTTTGGCGAGGACGCTGGAGACTTGCAGGCTGGTAGGGCCGAAACGCATTCGATGTTCTCCGAGCCGGACGATAAAAAAATCGATACTTCAGCGGCGGCAGCCGCACCTGCTTTGCTGCGTTGCTGTCACGGCTAAAGCCCACGACCTACAAAGATTTTCGCGTTCTTACGTCGAGTCCCAAGCTGCTGTTTGCTAACAGGCCAGGTTGTTCCGCAGAAAGCAGATCCCGGTCTGCGTCCCGCACCCGCCCGAGCGCGGCGGGAAAGAAAAAGCGCGAGCCTGCGTTCGGGACGACCTGTTGCTTTCCGTTTTGGCGACGGGTGAAGCTTCGCCGCAACATAAGTCTGTGGTTCTCACAGAAACTCTGCACCTGGCCATTGCGAGTTCCAGGGTGGTGTCCATTGCAAGTGCAAAGGCTGGCGGCCGGAAGACCGCCGCTACAAATTCAACGGCAACAGCCAAGTCAAAACGACGCGGCGGCATCATGGATGCGGCGGTGGATTCGAGTTCAAATTTGCTGGCGGAGCGGAGTGCGCGACGGGCGGAGCCGAAGCGGTGCTCGCGCGGGCTGCCGGGCTGGGCCAGAGGACTTTTACTGCCATGCCGGGGCGGAGATCGGAGATGCCCGAGCCTGTCAGTTGGGCCAGGACGTCGTAACTGTCGCTGGCGGCGTCGATGGTGGGGCTGACTTTTGTGACGCGAGCTGCCAGGGCGCGGCTGGAATCTTCGACCAGGGAAAGCTCGACGGGAGTTCCCAGCGTGGGGCGGCGTCCTGAGGATTCCGGCACCTGGAATTGGACTTGCAGCGGAGAGAGCTGGCTGACGCGAAAACATTTGTCGCCCTTGGAGATGGCCTGGCCTTCGCGGATGTAACGGCGGACGACGACGCCAGAGAAGGGAGCGTGGATGCGGGTCTGCTCCTGTTCCAACTTCAGGCGATTTATTTCGGCGTGGCCGCTTTCGACCAGGGCTTCGTAACCGTGGAGGTCGTATTCGGCGGCTTTGGCCTCGAATTCGGCGGCTTCGAGGTCCGCATCGCTGGAAAGCCCGAGTGCGCGAAGCTGCTGCTGGCGGCGATAGGCGGCGCTTTTGGCTTTGAGCTCGGCTTCTTTATATTTTTTGTTGTTTTCCTCGACCTGCAGATCGGAATTGGCTTTGATCAGTTCCATTTGCAGGCTGCGGTCGTCAATCTGGCCAAGGACATCGCCGGCTTTCACCGTGCTGCCTTCGTCGTGGTTCAGCGACATTACCAGGCCATCGCGCTGGGAAGTGATGTCCACCTGATGTTCGACGGTGAGGACGCTGAGGATGTCGCCGGCGTTTGCAGGTTTCGCGGGAACGCTCGCGGGAGCGGTGACGGCGGGGGGCGGCGCGGGACTTGGGCTGGAGGCGACGGAAGAATTATCGCAACCGGCAGCGGCGAGCGCCAATGCGGTGATGAAAAACAGGTTTGTACGTCTGGTCATGAGCAATCCTTTGGGCGTGCTGTGGCGTGGCTGCGGCGTGGGAGCGACTTTCATGGCAGATAGCTCCATATTTTCTCCCACAGCCAGCGAAACGGGGAACGCAGCAAAGTGTAACCGACCGGATACCATCCGCTTTCGAACCATCCGCCGCCAGAGTGAATTCTGGCGCGGCCGACCATGCCGTCGCGCGCCAGGCCGCGCGGATTATCGAAGACGGCGCGGACGACGAAGTATTGTTCGCCGGCGGCGGCTTGCGTTTGCGCGCCCAGGCGTTCGACGGAGCCTTCGAAAGTGGTGGTGGGAAAAGCGTTGAGCTTGAGAGCGACTTTGTTGCCGGGGTGCACGAGCTCGAGGTCGCCTTCGGGAACGCTCATTTCCGCGGCGATGCGATCCTGGCCGACAATTTCGGCGAAGCTATCTCCCGGCTTGACCATGGTTCCGGTTTTTTCTTCTACTTTCGGAGTGATCACGATTCCGGCGATGGGCGAGCGCAACTGAGCTGCGGCGACGCGTTGCTGTTCGAGTTGCACTTCGGCTTCGTGCAGATCGGCACGGATTTTGGCTTGCCCTGCGGCCGAGGGATCGTTGCGAAATTCGGCTTCGGCAAGTTCGCGGCGGGCTTGCGCCAGGGCGGCTTCGGCTTGCGCCAGCTTTACGCGATCTTCGCCGTCATCGAGCTGGGCGAGGATCTGACCAGACTGCAGGGCATCACCTTCGCGGACGAAGACGTGCTGGACCACGCCGCCGTCCAGCGCGCTGACCATGCGGCGTTCGGCGGGGACTACGGTGGCGTCGGTGCCGACGCGCAAGGGCCACGGAACCACGAGGAGAAAGGCGACGGCGAGCGCGGCGCGTTGCGCGTAGAGCGCCCAACGGCTGCGCGGCATCGCGGCGAGAAATTTCTTTTTCCGCTGGGAGAAGGGCTGCAGGAGATTGGCCAGCGGCACCTGCTGGTAGAGTTGCGCGTTGCGAATGGCGACGGTGGTTTGGTTCGCGAGGATGGCGACGGTTTCTTTGTTGTTGTCGGTGAGGAAATCGGCATCGCTGCTGAGCAGGGCCAGCACGCCGAGCGTGCCTTGATCGTCGCGGAGCGGCAGCGCGTAAAATCCATTTTCGTTATGCTCTTCGAGAAACGAGACGATCTGGGCGTGGGCTTCTTGCGGCTTGACGTGCCAGCCATCGTCGTACAAATCCGCGGAGACGGCGCCTTCCTGATCTGCCATCCATTCCAGGCGAGTGCGCAGGTCGCTCATTTCGCGCGTCTTGGGAACTTCGGTTTCGCCGGACAGGGCGCCGAGCACGAAGCGACCGCGATCGAAAAAGCCAATCACGCAGCGGTCGAAGGGCACGACGGAGGCGGCCTGCTGCACCACCGTAGAGAGAACGTGATCGAGGTCGAGAGTGGAGGTGATTTCCTGCGAAATTTTCAGGAGCGCATCGAGGGCGTGGACCTTGCGCTCGGCGTCGAGGAGATTGGCGTTGTGCAGCGCTACGGCGGCCTGTTCGCTGATGGAGGAGAGGAAGAAAAGGTCGTCTTCGTTGAAGGGCGTGCCGTCGGTTTTGTTGACCAGCTCGACCAGACCGAGGACGTCGTTTTCTTTGCGGAGCGGGGCGCACATCCATGATCGGATTTCGAATTCTTCAGAGGCGCCGATGCGTTCTGCCAGACCCGGCTCTTCGCACGGATTCTCGACCAATTTTGGATTGGCGGACTGGGCGATTTCGCCGAGGAGACCTTCGGTGAGGGAAACGCGCGCGTCATCCTCGATGGTGGGATCTTCGCCGATTTTTTTGGCGAGGTAGAGATCTTGGGAGCCGGGATCGGCGAGCCAGACCAGGCAGGCGCCCGCGCCCATGATGTCGCGAATTTTTCCGGCGACGACGGGAAGCAGGACGCCCAGTTCGAGCGTGGAAGTGAAGGTGCGGCCGAGATCGTAGAGCGCCGTGAGGCGTTCCAGAGTGAACAGTTGCGATTGCCGTTCGGTTTCGATGGCTTCAAGATTGGTGAGCGCCGAGCCAGCCAGGCGGCTGGCCTCTTCAAGAAAGTGCGCGTCTTCGGCGGTGAATTCACCGGCGCGTTTGTTGAGAACTTCGACCACGCCCTCGGCGCGCTGGGCGCCGGGCAAGGAAACTACGATGGCGGACTTGACGCGGGAGCGGCTGGCTTCGTCCAGATGCTCGAAATCGTCGGCGGCGATTTCTTTGCTGCTGACGCGGCGGGTTTCGGCGGATTCGTAAACTTCGGCCAGCAAACCCTCGCTGACCGATTCACCTTGAGGCGCGAAACGCTCTCCTGGCTCGTTCCAGCGCATGCGGCAAACCAGGCCTTCGGCGCCTTGGGAGGACGCGCCGTTGGTCCAGACGAATACGGCGCGAGCGCCAAGGGTGGCGCCGACGCGTGCAGCAAAAGTCTTCAGGAGGGTGTCCTGATCACGGCAGGCTAAAGACACGCTCGCAAGTTCAAAGAGCGCGGAAAATGTTTCCATGGTTCTCCCAGGGGAAGGGGGACATTCGCTTGCTGGCGGCTGGCGTCACCCACGCCGGCGACAGAAGTGAATGGGCGCAGCCTAACAAATCGGGAGAGTGGACGTCAAGGAAGCGGGGTGTGCCGGGTTAGCTGCGACCGGCAGGAATCGGCTCGGGTTTAGCGCAGAGGACGCAGAGAAAGGCAACGGCGAGAAGACGCCGGCGGCTGCGCGGTTCGAGGATCAGGGCGGTGGCTCGTCATGGGTGGCTGGTGGCTAGAAAGACTCAGCCGAGCGTGCAGCGTTGCATGCCGATATATGCGCTGCGACTCGAAACATTTCGTTGGTTGGTGTCGTACCAACTAATGCACGGCGATATCTGCGCGGCAGATCGCGCGGGACTTCGGTGTGCGGTTGTCCCAATTGCGGACGGTTGTGCGGGGTGGGAGGTTTAGGACATGGGAATGTTCGGCGATCAGCTCAGGCAGGTCTTGCGACGGTTGGGGCGTGCGCCGCTTTTTACCATCATTACGCTGATCACTTTGGCGGTGGGGGTGGGCGCGAACACGGTGATTTTCAGCGTGCTGGAGGGAGTGCTGCTGAAGCCCTTGCCTTACCCGCAGCCGGAGCAGTTGATTGGCGTGTGGCACACGGCGCCGGGCGTGGGCATTGCGAACTTGAACATCGCGCCGTCCCTTTATTTTATTGATCGCGAGCAGAACACTACATTTCAGGACATCGGAGCCTATGACAGCGATTCACTGAGCGTGACAGGCACGGGAGAACCGGAGCAGGTGCGCGGGCTGGACGTGACGGATGGGACGTTGCCGATTCTGGGAGTGAGACCCGCGCTGGGGCGGTTGTTCACGCGTGAAGACGATTCGCCGGGGACACCGGAAACCGTGCTGCTTTCCTACGGATACTGGCGGCAGAAATTTGGCGGAGCTACATCGGTAATTGGGCGATCGATCACGGTCGATGGAAAGCCGCGCGAGATCATCGGAGTGTTGCCGCAGGGATTTCATTTTTTGGATTACGAGGATGCGGCGCTGGTGGTGCCGTTCAAGTTTGACCGCAGCAAGACCAAACTGGGGAATTTCAGCTACCAAGCGCTGGCGCGCTTGAAGCCGGGCGTGACGATGGCGCAGGCGAGCGCGGACGTGGCGCGCATGCTGCCGATCGCGAACCGCAGTTTTCCCCCGCCGGATGGATTTAGCGTGGCGCTGTTTGAGAAAGCACACATCGCGCCGAATCTGCGGCCGTTGAAACAGGACGTGGTGGGAGATGTGGGCAAGGTCTTGTGGGTTTTGATGGGATCGATCGCGCTGGTGCTGCTGATTGCTTGCGCGAACGTGGCGAATTTGTTGCTGGTGCGCGTGGACGGACGGCGGCAGGAACTGGCGATCCGCGCGGCGCTGGGAGCGGGATGGGGACGCATCGCGATGGAATTGCTGTTTGAAAGCGTGCTACTGGGATTGCTCGGGAGTTTGCTGGGATTGGCCCTGGCGTATGGGGCGTTGCAGGTATTGGTGGCGCTGGCGCCGACGGGGTTACCGCGGATTCATGAGATTGGGATTGATTTGCCGGTGCTGCTGTTTACGTTTGCGATTGCGATGTTCTCCAGCGTGCTTTTTGGTTCGATTCCGATTTTCAAGTATGCGGGAGCGCATCTGAACACGGGCTTGCGCGAAGGAGGGCGGGCGCTGAGCCAGAGCCGCCAGCAGCATCGCGCGCGTAATGTGCTGGTGGTGGTGCAGGTGGCCTTGGCGCTGGTGCTGCTGATCTGTTCGGGATTGATGATTCGGACGTTTCGCGCTTTGCTGCACGTGCCGCCGGGATTTACGGGGCCGGATGCGGTGCAGACGTTCCGGTTCTATGTTCCGGAAACGGAGATTCCGGATAGCGATCGCGAACGGCTGGTGCGCATGCAGCAGGACATTGTGGGGAAGCTGGGGGCGATTCCGGGGGTTTCGTCGGTGAGTTTTTCGACAGCCATTCCGATGGACGGACATAACTCGAACGATCCAATTTTTGCGCAGGACCGCGCGTATGCGGAGGGAGAGCTTCCGCCGCTGCGGCGCTTCAAATTCGTTGCGCCGGGATTCTTGGCGACGCTGGGGACTCCGCTGGTGGCCGGGCGGGATATCACGTGGCAGGACACTTACCAGAAACTTCCGGTGGCGATGATTTCTGAAAATTTCGCGATGGAATATTGGCACGACGCGCGGAATGCGTTGGGCAAGCGAATCCGCGTCGGTAATACGGACGACTGGCGCGAAATCGTCGGCGTGGTGGGAGATGTGTACGACGCCGGCGTGGACAAGCCAGCGAGCAGCTCGGTTTATTGGCCGGTGATGATGGACCGGTTCGAGGGTCAAAAGGAGATGCTGCGGCGCGGAGTTGGTTTTGCGATACGCAGCCCGCGGGCGGGGTCGCAAGCGTTTCTGAGCGAGGTGCGGCAGACGGTGTGGTCGGTCGATCCGAATGTTCCGTTGGCGGACGTGCACACGCTGGGATATTTCTATGGGGAGTCGATGGCGCGCACCTCGTTCACGCTGGTGATGCTGGGGGTGGCAGGGGGCATGGCCTTGCTGCTGGGGATCGTGGGGATTTACGGGGTGATCGCGTATTCGGTGTCGCAGCGCACGCGGGAGATCGGGATTCGCATGGCGTTGGGAGCGCAGAGACAGGGGTTGGTGGCGATGTTTGTGCGGCAGGGATTGTGGCTGACGGGCGTGGGGATTTTCTGCGGGTTGCTGACGGCCTTTGGGGTGATGCGATTGATGTCTTCGCTGCTATTTAATGTTAGCCCGCTGGATCCGGTGACTTATGGGGCGGTGACCTTGGGAGTCCTGCTCACGGCTTATTTGGCTTGTTATCTGCCTTCGCGGCGGGCGGCGACGGTGGATCCTGTGGATGCTTTGCGGGCGGAGTAGGGGTCGAGCAGGAGCGGCTCTGGGGCAGCGGGTGCCGCAACGCGTTCGAAAAAGACAGAAGATTGAATACAGAGGACACAGGGAAAGTGCGAAGGCAAATCTGAGAAGGCAGGCAGATTCACCCTAGAGACGCAGAAGCCGTCAAAAAAACCCAACCGCCGAAATGGCTTTGAAAACTTTCCTCAATTAGAAGCTCGCTGAACGGTCATTCGGACATCGCTCGACATTTTCCTGGTCCAAAGGGTGCGCGAAATACAAGGCCAACAGGTTTTTCCGCAGCTTCGCAGGGTACGCAGAAAAAACGTCAGGCAAAGGCGTGGCGGGCCGACCGTGCGAAACGCCATGCGGGAGAATGGCGTTGCCGGGAGCGCAGCTTGCGCAAGTTTGTGGTGTCCCCTTGATTGGCAGGCGTAATTCGGTTAGCTTTGCTGGGCTGCATGAGGGGCATCGTGAACATTGGTATTCGCAAAGCGGGGCGTGCCACGATCCTGGACCTCGACGGGCCGCTGAAACTGGGCGACGCCGAGGAAGCGTTTCGCAATCAGGTGCAACAGCTGATTGATGGCGGGTCGCTGCATGTGGCGGTGAACCTGGCGGGCGTGACCGAGCTCGATAGCTCGGGGATTGGGGCTTTGGTGCGGGCGTTCACGACTTTGAAGCGGGCTGGCGGGAAGGCTACTTATTTTGCGGCGAATAAGCGGGTGATGATGTTGTTGAAGATGGTGAGGCTGGATTCGATTTTGGATTTGGCCGAGGATGAGGCTACGGCCTTGACGCGGATTTAGACGTTGCTTCTTTTTTTTTGGCGAAAACCTTCCTGTCGTAAATTCCGATTTTAATGGGCTGTAGGAAGACGACTGCTTTCTTCGAGCGGGCTGCAGACTTGTGAGCGGAGAGGAAGTCAAAAGATTTAGCACCGAGGGCACAGAGAAAACGCAAGGCAAAAACCTCGGCGCGGTTGAGATCGTGACAAGCTGGGGCGCAGCAAGCAGCGCCCCGAGCATGCGGCAGCGTCGGTTGGTTGGCGCGCGCCGGGCCTGCTGTGCCCGGGCGCTGCTCCGATTTTGCGGCGGAGCCGCGTCCAAGACCACAGGCAGGATTGCCTGCGCCACATTAACGGCGGTCTAGGGCGGGGTGGCGGACGTCGCGGCCGGCTACGAAATAGATTACGTCTTCGGCTATGTTGGTGGCGTGGTCGCCGATGCGTTCCAGATTTTTGGCGACGAGGATCAGCTCGAAGGCGGCGAAGACCTGGGCGGAATCTTCCATCATGTAGGTTAGAAGTTCGCGGAAGAGCTGGTCGCGGAGGCGGTCAACCTGATCGTCACGGCGGAGAACGCTTTGGGCTAGTTCCTGATCGCCGCGGACCAATGCGTTCAGGCTGTCGCGTACCATGGCTTCGGCAAGTTCGCTCATGCGGGGCAAATCCACGTAGGGTTTGACTTGCGGGTGGCGCAGGATACGCGTCGCGGATTGGGCGATGTTTACCGCCTGGTCGCCGATGCGTTCGAGGTCGCCGTTGATGCGGGAAACGGCGAGCAGGAAGCGCAGGTCCGCGGCCATGGGTTGCTGCGTGGCGAGCAGGCGCTGCACGCGCTCGTCAATTTCAATTTGCATTTCGTTGATGGCGTCTTCTTCGGAGAGGACGACTTCGGCGAGATGTTCTTCGGCATCCAGGACGGCGTGAACGGCCTGATGCACGGCGCGTTCAGCGAGACTGCCCATCCACAGGAGGCGTTGTTTTAGTTCTTCCAGATCGTGATCGAAATGTCGTTCCATGGCTCCTCAGTTCTTTTGCTGCAATGCAAAATCCGCTTGGCCCGCGCGAAAGTGCTCCAAGGGCTAAAGCCCCCTTTTCCGCCTAGCATCGTGCCGGGGTGGAAGCCCCGCCCTTCCGGGTGACGTCTGCGATTGCCGCGACGGCGATGCTAACCAACGGCAACAGCTCGCCGGTCCCGCAAAGCGGGACCGGCCGCTACAGAGTCAAAAGCTGGCGCGCGGATCTAGGCGCGCGGAAAACTGCAACGCCTTAGCCGAACCGGCCGGTGATGTAGGCTTCGGTGCGCGGGTCGGTGGGCGTCGTAAAAAGTTTGGATGTTTCGCTGTGCTCGATTAAATGGCCGTCCAGCATGAAGGCAGTGAAATCGCTGGCGCGGGCGGCTTGCTGCATGTTGTGGGTGACGATGGCCATGGTGCAGCTGTCTTTCAGTTGGAACATCAGCTCTTCGATTTTTGCGGTGGTGACGGGATCAAGGGCCGAGCAGGGCTCATCGAGCAGGAGCACTTCGGGATCCACCGCGAGCGCGCGGGCGATGCACAAGCGCTGCTGCTGGCCGCCGGAAAGCGCGAAGGCGGATTTTTTGAGATAGTCCTTCACTTCGTCCCAGAGGGCGGCGCGGCGCAGGCTGTGTTCGACGAGATCGTCGAGGCGGCCTTTGTAGCCGTTGATGCGCAGGCCGTACGCTACGTTGTCATAAATCGATTTCGGAAATGGATTGGGGCGTTGGAACACCATGCCGACGCGGCGGCGCAGGCCGACGACATCGAGGGCGTGAATGTCCTGGCCGTCGAGGAGAACTTCGCCTTCGACGCGCGTGTTGCGAATCGTTTCGTTCATGCGGTTCAAGGTGCGCAGAAATGTGGATTTGCCGCAGCCGGAAGGGCCGATGAGCGCGGTGACGCGGTTGGTGGGAATTTTCAGGCTGAGGCCGAAGACGGCCTGCTTCGGCCCGTAATAAAAATTCAGGTTCGAAATCGTCAAGCGCAGTTTGTGCTCGATCGTTGGTGACGTAGTCTTTTCCATAGGCACCGGATCTCTAAAGGCTTTGGTTGAAAGCGCGGATTGAGGGGCTCCACTCACAAAGGCATCCTTGGTTGCAATTACCGTTAAACCGCTTTGCTGCGCGCCAGGATGAAGCGGGCGCCCAGATTCGACAGCAAGACCAAACCCAACAAGACCAAGCCCGCAGCCCACGCCTGCCTATGCCAATCATCGTACGGTGCAACGGCGTAGGTGTAAATCATAACCGGCAGCGAAGCGATGGGCTGGCCCCAGCCCTGGCTCCAAAAGCGATTGCCGAAGGCGGTGAAGAGCAGCGGAGCGGTCTCGCCGGCGACGCGCGCCAGGGCCAGCAACATGCCGGTGAGGATGCCGCCGCTGGCGGCGGGAAGCACGACGGTGGCAATGGTTTTCCATCTGCTGGCACCCAGGGCCATAGCCGCTTCGCGCATGTTGCCGGGAACGGCGCGCAGGAATTCTTCGGTGCTGCGCACGGTGATGGGAATCACCATGATGCCCAGTGCGACGCCGCCCGCGAGCGCCGAGAAATGCTTCACGGGCAGAACGACGAGCGAGTAGGCGAAGATGCCGATGACGATGGAGGGCACGCCGTTGAGCAAGTCGGTGGTATAGCGCACGACGAAGGAAAAAGTTTTTCCGCCGAATTCGGCAAGATAAACGCCAGCGAGCAAGCCGACCGGTAAGCCCATCACCGCGGCGAGAAAGAGCAGCTTCAGACTGCCCACGATGGCGTTGGCCATGCCGCCGCCGGTTTCTCCGACGGGTTTCGGGAGCTGCGTGAAGAAATTCCAGCTGAGCGAAGTGCCGCCGTTCCAGAGCAGGTAGCCGAGGATGAGAAACAGGACCGAGACGACCGCGAAGGCAGCGACACCGGTGAGGGTCAGCATCACGTAGTTCAGCGACTTTCGCCAGAACATGCGCAGAGCGATCATGCCGGACGGCCTCCGCCGCGTTCGGTGGCGACGATCAGGATTCGCGCAAGACCATTCAGGATGAAAGTGATCAGGAAGAGGACGAGGCCGAGTTCGATCAGTGAGCTCAGGTACAGATCGCCAGTCGCTTCGGTGAATTGATTGGCGATGGTGGAGGCAATCGTGTCCCCGGGGGCGAGCAGGGAAGCTTTGATGGCGGCGGCGTTGCCGATCACCATGGTGACGGCCATCGTTTCGCCGAGCGCACGCGCGAGAGCCAGAAACACCGAGCCCATGATGCCGGTGCGTGCCCAGGGGACGACTACTTGCCAGGTGGATTCCCAGCGGGTGGCGCCCAGGGCCATGGCGGCTTCGCGCTGTTCGCGCGGGACGGTGAGCAGAACTTCGCGCGAAACGGAAATGATAAACGGCACGACCATGATGGCCAGCACGATTCCGGCGGTGAGAAAGCCGACGCCGTAATTTGGTCCGCGGAAGAGCACGCCGATGTAGGGAAGATTGCCGACGGTGTTGATGAGCAGCGGGCCGACAGTGGTGCGCATCAGGGGCACGACGATGAAAATTCCCAGCAAGCCGTAGATGACGCTAGGGACAGCGGCGAGCAGATCAATCAGGAATGAAATGATGTCGCTGATTTTTCGAGGAGCCAGCTCGGAGAGAAAAATGGCGCTGGCCAAACCCAGAGGGACAGCGAGAACGAGCGCGACGGCGGAGGTGACCAGAGTTCCGTAAATGAAGGGCGCGGCACCGAAATTATCGAAGTTGGGGTCCCAGACTTTGGTCCAGAAAAACGCCCAGCCGAATTGCGTGCGAGAAAGGTGCGAATTCACCCAAAGCTCGTACACCAGCAGGGAGGTGAGCAAGAGGATGACGGCAGCAAAGGTGAGCGTGAGGAGGTGGGCGATTTCATCACCTTGGCGGAGGCGATGAAGAAACGCACGAGGTCCCGCCTGTGGGGGAACCTCGTGCGCGAGAGTGGTGGCGGCTGCGGACATTTTACTGAATCAACGAAATTGCCTTGGTCTCCCTGGCGATGACTTCCTTGGGAAGCTGCGCGTAGGTCAAGCCCTCATTGAACTTTTGACCATCGGTGAGCATCCACTTCAGAAAGCCCTTGATGGCGTCGCGCTTTGCGGCGTCCTGAATCTGCGCGGGAATCAGCAGCCAAGTGAAGCTGGAGATGGGATAGACCTTTGGCCCGGGCGCATTGGTGATGGAGACGCGGAAGTCGTCCGGAATGCCCTTGGCATCGGCGGCGGCCGCGGCGGTGACGCCCGCGAGATCGGCCTTCACGAATTTTCCGGCGGCGTTCTGAACTTTGCCGTAGGGAATATTATTTTGCACCGCGTAGATCAGTTCGATGTAGCCGATGGAGTTCGGAGTTTGCTTCACCAGGCCGGTGACGCCTTCGTTGCCTTTGCCGCCGAGACCCGTAGGCCAATTTACAGAAGTAGCAGCTTTGCCGACTTTATTTTTCCATTCGTCGCTGACCTTGGCGAGGAAATCGGTCCAGATGTAGCTGGTGCCGCTGCCATCGGAACGATGGATCACGACGATACCATCCTTGGGGAGGTTAACACCGGGATTGGCTTGGGCAATTTCCGGATCGTTCCACTGCGTGATGCTGCCCAGGTAAATGCCCGCCAGGGCTTTTTGCGTGAAATTCAGGTCTCCGGTGACGCCCGCAAGGTTGTAGGTGGGCACGACGGCGCCGAGTACGGTGGGAAAATGCAGAATCTTGAATTTGGATTGCGCGAGCTGCTCGTCGGTCATGGGGCCGTCGGAAGCGCCGAAATCAACCGTGCCAGCTTGCAACTGGCGAATGCCCCCGCCCGAACCGATGGATTGGTAGTTGATCTGAATATTGGGATGCGCTGTGTGGTAGACGTCGAACCACTTGGAGTAGATGGGATAGGGGAAAGTAGCGCCGGCGGCGTTGAGGAGAACCGTGCCGCCCTGCGCTGCGGCGAGCGCCGCTGCCAGTGTCATAAGCCACACAACCAGTAAGGCCTTTTTCATGTTCAGGGATTCTCCTGGGTACCATTTTTTGACTGCAATGTTACGGGCGTGTTACATCGGCGCGAATTGGGAATGAAATAAGCGCAAGGCACTTAGGAAAGAAGGGAGGCGCGGCCCCGGGGGTGTGGTCGAGCCGCGCCTCGCGGGTTGGTGGCACGAGGTGTGCTGCTTCCGGCGCCCGATGCTGGAGCGCAGGAACTTGTGGATGAACTGCACGCGGTGCCGGTCGCTTCCGCAAATTCTGGCGAACTGCAGGTGCGACGGCGTCGCGAAATGCCTTGCAAACCGTGGGAATCCTAAACGGGACACTTGAACCACAGATGACCGGGCTGTGAAATATCAGCTACTCCGCCGCCGATGAGGCGTTCCCGGCGGCATTGAGCTCCATCTGCTTGGCGCGCCCGTGGCGGACTTCCAAGCCGCGCACCCAGAACAAAATGTCCTCGGCGATGTTGGTGGCGTGGTCGGCAATGCGCTCGAGATGCCGCGAGGCGAGGACGTAGTGGAGATTGGGCGCGGCCAACGCCGGATTTTCGGTCATGCCCGCGAGCAGAGCTTCGAAAACTTGATCGCGATATTGATCAACGACGTCGTCGCTTTCGAGCACCTGGGTGGCTAAATCCACGTTTTGATAGATGAGCGCGCCCAGGCACTTGGAAACCATGGCGCGGACGGCGGTGGTCATGGGCTCGAGCTCGACGGGGATGTGGACCTCACCCATTTGCGACAGGGAGATGGCGCGTTCGCTGAGATTGACGGCGAGGTCGCCCATGCGCTCAAGGTCATTATTGATTTTCAGGGTGGCGACGATGAGGCGGACATCGCTGTCGAGCATTTCGCCCTGGCGGAGCATGCGGATGGCGTGCTCGTCGATCAGGATTTCCATCTCATTGATGCGCGGCTCGGTGAGGAAGACTTCGCTCGCCAGACGTTCGTTGCGTTCGAGCAAGGCCCAGAGAGCGCGATTGACCGAGGCCTCCACCGTGCGGGCTTGGGAGATCAGATAATTGACCAGCACGCTTTGGAATACACCATCCGCACTTGTCTTGATGGACGCCACTTCGCAAATCCTCCTGCAGGGTCACCGACCTGCTTTAGTACCGGCGTGTACATCATGGCTGGGGAAGATTGCAAGGGCGTAAATCACGCGTAAATATCTGAAGACATGACGAACCTGCACGGCGTTTGCGGGCGCGGGGGAACTCGAAACCCGCGGCCTCAGCGGCTAGCCCCGCTCGGATCTTGCATAGCTTGTGGCACGGCTGAAGCCTTGCCCTGACCAAAATGAGCAGCCCTGGTCGCAGCGAGCACATCGACATTCGCATTTTGGTATCTCCGGGGCGGGCTGTTTTTTCCGCTTCACGTAAATGCGCTTTCAGTAAATAGGGCTTCCGTCTAGTCCCGTTCTTCACGCAATTGAAGCTTCTTCGCCTGCTCAACTTGCCAAGAC
>Ga0210394_10001100_pt1 | contig 45878 bp, 53 predicted proteins | sample IncBWC12MmetaG_FD_160121 | JGI IMG/M metagenome (GOLD analysis project Ga0210394, IMG submission 160121) | Forest soil microbial communities from Barre Woods Harvard Forest LTER site, Petersham, Massachusetts, United States - Inc-BW-C-12-M | ecosystem: Environmental > Terrestrial > Soil >...
CGATCATCCCGCAAGGGCCGGGTCGCACACCGAATTGAGATAAGCATGTAGGCTTCGTGTCGTAGCGCTTTTCGGACGGGGGTTCGACTCCCCCCGCCTCCACCATTCTTTCGCCTTGATTTGAATGGAATTACAGGCGCGGGTTGTCCCGTGTACCCGGCGTGTACCTCTTGCGTTAGATCCTCCACCGGCCAGGTGCGCCGTACATCTGCCTCCAATTGCTCCTGACGCGCCCTCACCCACGGCGCGTAGTGTTTCTCCGTAATTCGAACGCTCTGATGGCCAAGCAGGATCGACACCCGCTCTATCGGCACGCCGGCAAGCAGAAGCTCAACAGAGAATGTGTCGCGAAAGCGGTGCGCGTGCGCATCGGGAACGCCGGCGAGAGTAAAGAGCCGCTTGAGGCTGCGCTGCCAATCGCCGACCGCACTTTTTGGTTTTGACAGTCCCGTCCAAAAATAGTACGCGCTGTCCGGAATTGCGTTGAGGGCATTCACTACGACGGGCGGCAACGGGCAGTACACGGCTGTCCCGGTCTTCGCAGTAAAAAGGAACAGCTTGTCGCCTTGGACACGATTGCGAGGAAGCGTCACTGCGTCTCTGATTCGCAGCCCGCTGTATCGCAAGAGAAGCACGAGCGCTCTCAGGCGGACCGCATTAGCCTTGTCCGGATATGTGGCGCAGGCCGTAAGAATGCTGTCAACCTGTTCCTTCACAAGAGGCGCGGTGGGTGGTTCAGTGATTTTCGGTGGCTTCAGGCGGCTGGCAGGGTTCGTCGGAATCCATCCGCTTTCGTGTACGAATCGAAAGAAGGCCCGAAGGGCCTCTAGTTTCTTTCGCGCAGCAATGTTTTTGTTGGGCCACGAGGCACGGAATCGCCTTACCCAATCCACGTCAAACTCCAGCATTGAGGCAAGGCCGTATGCGGAGGCGAAGTCCTGGAATTGGCGAAACAGAAGGCGGTATTTATACAGAGTCGGTTCTCGAAGCCCGCGAGCCTCAGCGTCTGAGATAAACTTGTCACAGGCGTTCTTCACTGCGATCGGTTCGGGGCGCTCTTCCCTTCTGCCTTCCGCTTCCCACACGCGCACAAGTTGGTGTGCCGCTTGCCAATCCCTAGTCTTGAGTGACTTTCGTATTTCAACTCTATTAAGCAGACCATCCACCCAAATCGGACAAAAGCATCGGCGATAGCTGCGTCCATCATGACGCTGCTTGCAACTTTTCCGATGACGGCGATAGATCGTCAACATATTCTGATTCCCTACCTTGCTGCACCTTTCAATGATAGGCGCGCGTATACACGATCCACAACCGTTTTGGGAATTCGCAATGTGCGGTAACGCCGCTTGCCGCGGGGATTTCTATCACCGATCACAAGAACTCCTGGTTCTTGTTCGAAGAGTTGACGAACCTTGTCCACACTGAGACTCCACAAAGCCGCAATTTCGGCCACCGCGTAATGACGTTCCACCACTGCTGCGTTTTCGATTTGTATTGAGACTGGCATCTATGTTTCCTTGAAAGTTGTATTCCATTTGCTATGAATCAAAGCGGGGCGCGTGTTGAATTATCGATTTGAACCGAGCGCAGTATTACTGTCCACCGTCTCATAATCTCTTTGCCGGCAGAACTGCTTGAGTCTTTTCCACCTGAAGTGGAAGCGGATCGCCAGCATGCTGCGCCATCCACTCACGAAACTCATTGTCTTTGTTGAACAACAGCCTCAAAGCCTCCGAGACGACATACGCAGGAGAGCTATCGATGAACTCCGCATACTTTCGGAGCTTGAGGCTAATTACTTCTTCAACGCGGACTTGTATCGTTGCGCTTCTAATCTGTTTTGGCGGTGACTTTAGGACTGGCATGAGTTTTTTCCTCCTGTGGCCCTGTAGTACAGATGCGTATGGAATTGTCAGCCTTCAATCCTTGGGACGCTTCACACCAATCGTGCGAATATCGTGGGCAAATTTGATGGGCAGAAGCTCGGCTGTCCCGCCGGCGCAACGCAGAAATCCTGCATCGACCGAACCGCACTTCTGCCCTCGGGCGTGGGGTGGGCTAAGTGGCGGGCTGTCTGATGGGGTTCGTATTTCGGGAGTGCGAGACATATATCCCTATACATACCTAATCAGCGCTGGAAAAGGAATTTGTGTCGCAGGAAATCAAGTATTTTTGTCGGAACACATTGCGACGAGTATTAGGTGCTGGTTTGCTTGGTAAGTCCATTCTCTTACTCCCGCGCGAGGCCAAAACACGGCCCCGAGCTGCTCGGGGCGGGCGGGAGCGACCCCACCGAACTTTTGGGCGGCTGGAAGCCGTCAAAAGTGGGGTCGCTCCCGGCCTTCTGAGTGTTTTGCCCGCGTGCATTCTTGCCGTCCTCCTTCTTGCATCTCCTTATTCCTCCGGTGTTTCGCGCCGCTCGTGGGTGAACCCCAATCTGAAAGCTGAGTTGAAAGTCGGTTGGAGTGCCTTCTTCACGAAAGCGGTCTCCTTCTGCGGCTTTGGATTTGTCGGACTCGGCTCGAAAAGACCGGTTTGACCGTCCACGAGTTCGGTTCGGAATGACACCTTCCGTCGCGGTGCCAACTTTCGAAACTCTTCCGTGACAGCATTCACGGGAATCTGTCCGAGAAGCCACGGACGATAGAGAGTTTCAATCCTTGAGTCCCGATACCGCTCTGTTGCGTCCTTCAGATATTCGACTTGTTCGGCGTCGAGCTTTCCGTATTCCTTGTTCTCCCAATAACGCCGGTAGTGGAAGTAACGCAGACCTTCCACGCCGGGATCAGGATTACTAACCCTAGGAGCCGTCAATTCGAACAGTTCTCGTGCTGCTTCAAAGCGCTTCGGGCACGTCGCAATGTAAACAAACTGTACCTGCGGGAGAGCCGAAAACAGGCTGCCGTACGCAAAGAGATGCGTATCAAAACTCCCTAAACTAAGCAGTCCAGCGTCCACAAAACTAAAGGTGACCACAGGTAGTGAATAAGATTCGGGCGAAAAAAACATCGGGAATTTATCTACGAAATGTCGGGCAGTTGTTCTCTCCCGGATCGCTCCGGCATAGTGTTTTGCGGGCAGCAGGAATTTAGCGATACCCAGATCTCTGCAGAAGTAAGCAACCTTGTCATCCTCGGTTTCAAGATATCGGTAATCGAGGTGTCCAAGGACAAAATCCAGAATCGCCAGTTTAGTGCGCATGTGCTGGACGGAATGTTCGCGACGGTTGCGGAGATGTTCCCGGCCAATGGCTCGATACACGAGACGCGAGAACAAGTGATAGACACGACCGTTTCTGAGGAGCATGCGGGCGGTCGCATGACCTTTCCCTAGGACTTTTTGAGTGAATGCCATGCTCCTCTCTCCGGTCTTGGCACCTGTAAACGTCAGGTACTGGCGGGCCGAGAAGTATCCCGAGTGCGTGACCACGAGGTACAGGAATCTAGCTTCGTCCTGGGTGTAGCCAAGGCTGCGGAGGTTCTCGATGCTGGATTTTCGGAACTCCATAAGTTCAAAGACTCAGAATTGCCGTCATAATCTCCCGTTCGTCCCGTACTCGGCGGAGACCCGCTGCATCCTCAGACCGGGCATATATCTGAAAACCCGCACGGGCCTTTTCTGAGAGATGTTGGGCATGGTAATGGCCCGTCGCCAGTTCCAGGTCTACCCGCGAGATTTCCATTTCTTGGTTTGCGTATTCGATCCGCACGTCGGGGAAGGCGACCTTGCCATTCACGACGGGCAGTCGCAATTGTTCCGCGAAAGCGAGCTTAGAGCGGTAGTTCCGGCCCTCATCTTGCGTCTGGGTCTTGCCGAGCTTCCGATACAGTTTTTCCTTCAACTCGTAGTCGAGCTGAACGCGGAGGACCTTCCCACCGTTGCGCTCGATCTCCCCAGCCGCCTTCTGATAGAGGCGGTAAAGCGAGGCGTCGTGTTTGGCCTCCTTCGGCTTCACGAGACCGGAGTAGATCGTCTGGTCCTCTGGCACCAGACCCTGCCGTTGCAGGAACCCTTGTCCCTGTTTGGTGAGTGCCAGGACGTGCTGAGATTCTTTCTTGAGAGCGCTCGTACCACGCCTCTGCAGGAGGCCTTGCTGCGTGAGGTTGCTGAGATCGCTGTCCATTCTGGAGCGGTCGCCTGCGTAGCCAAGGTGCGCGAGGTCCTCTACGGCTACTACGCGAAACCTGCCCACATCGGTGAGCGTTTGGATCTCGGATGACCTTAGCGAATACATTCTGTTGCGGTCGCTGTACTGGGTCCGTTCACGGTCAGATCGTGGCGGCAAATCGCGATGACCTGGAGAGGTAGTGCGACTGATCTCTGCCTGCGACGCGCGACGGTCTGAGATCGTTTCCTTCTCCCGCAGCTTTTGCAGCTGTAGTCTGACGCTTGCGCTGGATAGAGAGCCGCCCCTGCCGGCAGTAGTTTCCCTGCCGCGATCATAGGAGTCGGACTCCCGAAAATCATTCATCCCAAAAGAATCGAAATCATATCCTCGCGACATAGTCGTCTCCTCCCGAGGGAAATGACCTACGCAAGAAAGCGAGGCGATCACTTCGGCCTGATAGAAATGACCAGACAAGGAACAACAAAGACGGGCGCAGGAGGCCGACCGAAGGAAGTCGGAGGTACGACGCGATACTCATTGGAGTGGAGGGTGCTAGCTAGACGGCGGGATTCGTCGTTGCTGGTTGTTCGTTCTCCTGATAAAGAAAAACCTCTTCCACCGTCTTTCCAAAGGCGCGGGCGATCTTGAAAGCGAGCGGCAGACTGGGATCATATTTGTCGGTTTCAATGGCATTGATGGTGCCGCGTGCGACTCCGACGTGGGCGGCAAGCTCGGCTTGCGACCACTCTTTTTCTGCCCTCAATACGCGCAAGCGGGTCTTCATCGATACCGCCACGAATACAGAATCAATCCAATACTCCACAGAATGATCATCAGCGGGGGAATGCCGAGCCAGGAGACAGGATGAAAACCGAAACTCTGGAGGAAGCCGATAGCCACAGCGAAGGCCAGGGTTCCGACAAAAGCAAACGTCAGAGCGCGGTAGTTGATCTGTCTTTCGTGCTCATCGTTCGCCCGCAGAAAACGCAGAAGGAGTAGCAGGGCCGTGCCTGCTCCGGCGACAGCTAGGACGAATAGGATCGTGCGGAAGGACGGAATTTTGGCAGCAAGACTGACCGCAATGACAGTGAGGAAGGCCGCCAGATAGAAGAGCAAGAGCGTGGTTCTACGACGGTCTGCTAGCTCATCTCGAAAGGGTTGCTGGGGCAAGGCTGACCTCCCCGAAGATGCCCCTTAGAGTACGGCACGACGCTCTATATGTCAAGTATAGATTACTTTATGTGCTTTACGGCGTCACCATGGGGTCAAATGCACCGGTTCACGGGAAGATGTCCTCACAATCTCCTAAGAGCGGCTCTCACCCATCTGCGACAGGTTCATTTACTGTTGTTGATCCTGATTGGCGGTCGCCGCCGCACATTCTCTCTATCTCGGAATCGGCTTCATGTATTCGCGAACGACTTCATAGTCGCCCGTTTTGGCATCCAGATAATCAGCGCCAACGATGAGCATGTCGCACGCATAACGGAGCGAGAACACCGTTTTGTCCGTGAAGCGAATACCGACGTAGACGATTCCGTCCGAGACGGATTGCTGTACGAAGTCCACGACCTTTCCCCGGATTTCAGGGTACTTGTTGCGGAGCTTGTCGTAAGTCTGCTCGATCTTCTTCTGGATTTTCTTGCGTTCCCTCGTCATAGAAGAGACGGGCGTCCGACTCGCCGGCACCGCCTTCCGGCTCGTTCTCCTCTTAATCATGGTGTTCCTTACTCGACGGCGCAGTACCTTCCGCGTCTGGGCTCGGCTTTGGTGGAAGTCCTTCGTGAATGCGTATCTCCTCTTTGCTCAAGAACCGTACCCTCGGCCCTTTGCCTTCCATCCAGCGGCGTTGTTCAAGGAGTTCTAGGTCTTGATAGACCTGGACTTCGTCCAGATCTTTCCTCCGATACTGTTTGTAATTCTTGTGAAGTTGGCAGGCGTGAGCCTCCTCCGCGGAATCGAGATGATTGGTGAAGTAGCCATTAAGAGAGGCCCGGTGCATCTCGAATTCGATCAACTTCTGGTCGAGAAACGCGGGAGCAAGTCCCGCTTCTTGGGCGTCTCTATTGTTTTTGAGTTGTTCGAGTGCGTTCACCGCATTGTCAATCCCGCGATTCACAATGAAGATTGCTTCGTAAATCAAAGCTTTTTGCATCGCTTCCTCCTCTATCTAGGTCGTGTTGTCGTAGTTGAATTTTGCGAACTTAACCACATTGCTGCTACTCGCGGCTGCTTTTGTTCTCAACAAAAACGCAGATTTGCCGGAAGTTCCCCGTTTTCCAATCGCTCAGATCGGCTTCCTCAAGTAGCGTGGAACTGGTGATCCGCCAGCAGAGTTCGGTGTTGTCGGTGAATCTGACGCGAACGTAGAGGATGCCTTCCTCAAAGGCGTGGTCTGCCCAATGGACGACCTTGCCCTTGATGCCGGGATATTGCTTGCCCTGCATCACTCCGCGCGCTGACAGTTTTGGGATGGGCATTTTTCGCTTTGTCATGACTGAACCTCCAGCCCTCGTGGTGCATTCGTTTCAGCTCCCGACGTAAGGTCATCGCTGCGCTGGTTTCCCTTTGGCTTTGGTCTCAGTACTTTCTTACGACGCTTCTTGGTAGTTTTCTTTCGACGCTCAGTCTGAGTTTCGTCGTAGCGTTGCTCATCCCGGATGTCCCAGTCCGGCAAGAAAACTACTCGCGGTGGCAGTCCCTTCTTTTTGCGTGCTTCCTCCCGTTGTCGCACTCCAATGTAGTCGTCTTCGGGATCGCACCGTTTCGCCAGACAAGCTCGCTGAAAATCAGCGGCCCATTTCTCGTCTCTCTCATAGTCCTTATGGAAATCCCCGAAGAACAACCGGTTGAAATCGATCTGTGCAAGCACAACTTCGGCACGATCTTCGCGGACCATGGTCGCCTGCAGGAAGGACACTTTCTCCATCCGTTTGAGCCCTTCGATCACTCGCTCAAATGCTTGATTCAGTTCGATCACCTCTTGTAGTAGTCGCACGTCCATTGGCATGCCCTTCCTACGGGTGGCTCTCCGACGCTGGTGCACCATTTGGTTTGCGAGTTGAGTGGGCCGCTTCGGTTTCCTTTTCAGTTTTCTTTGAGCGTTTTCTCGGTGTGAGAAACTGAACCAAAGGCGGTTTGCCCTCATGTTTCCGCTGACGTTCGACCTCGCGCATCAACTGGCAGACTTCGTCATTGGTCAGAGGATCGTCGGAGAGCCAAACGTTGAATTCCTCTTCGAAGTAAGACTCGTCGTTTTCTTCCAGTTCGCGCATTTCGAGCATGAATTGCAGGTTGATAAGAGAACGACGGCGTTCGAGACCAGCCATAGACTTGTGATAGGTTTCCATGAAGAGTTTGGGAGATTTCTTGAGGCGCTGAACTCCCCGAACAGCCTCGTCAATACCGTGGTTCACCAAATATAACGCTTCGTATAAATGTGCTTTTTCCATGACTGAGCATCCTTTCAGCGGCGAAGTGGCCGCAGGTTCGGAGGTTAACTGGGCGCGTCGAGGCACACTTCCCCGATGCAGTGGAGAACCGACAAGCGGGGCAAATAGACTCAGCTGGACAAGACTACGGCGGGGGATGTGCGACCGGAAGAGGGATGGAGCGAGCGACGGAAATCAAACAGCGATGGGCAGGTTGCACCCAAAAGGGGAACCCTATAACTTTGCTTCCAGCCATTGTTGCCTCTTAACCAGGCGACTTCGGTCAGGGGCGCGTTGGTGCTGATAACACCGGCGCGTCCCGTTCAAGATGCGCTCCAAGATCACTCTTATGCTTGAAGCGCAGCAAGCACAAGGCTAACCCGCTTAAAGTGAGTTTGTCAAGGGCTGTTGATTGGCAGAATCGGAGCCTGCCCAGTACAATTCAGCATATGGATCCCAATCTGATTTCCAAGGTCATGCAAGAGATGGGCCGCAAGGGCGGCAAAAAAGGTGGGAAAAAGGGAGCAAAAATGCGGGCGGAGGCTCTCACACCTGAACAACGGAGCCAGATTGCACGGAAGGCCGCAAAGACTCGTTGGGCTAAAGTAAAGAAAAAGCGTTGAAACTAAGGACGGAGAGGTGCATTGAGATGCGTAGTCCCGCTCCCCGTCTGTCACGGTCGATTGTCACAGCTTGTCATAGTAATCTGTCACAGCTTGTCACAGTAGCGGCTCGTAGTATTTGGTGGGGTCAGTGGGACCAGTGCCTACCTCGCGAACTAGGCCCTTTTCAACCAGCAGCTTGAGATCGCGCTGGAGCGTTCTTCTGTGCATCTTCAGTTCGTCTTCGCATTCCGCCACTGTCGCTTTACCTGCGGTTAGCAGATAACCGAGAATCGCGACGGGCCGCTCTTTCAATCCGTTCTTCCGGGCTCTCGCCAGGACCACATCCTTGCGCATGACGTGCTCAGCAGTCATTTGAACGTCGCGCATCTGCGCGCCCAAGCCCTCTGTGAAGTATTCGAGCCAGCCAGTCATGTTCATTCCATGCTCGCGGACGCTCTGGAGAGCTTTGTAATAAGCGGGCCGGTCGCGGTCGTAATACTCGCTGATCGTGAAGAGCCGCTTGAAATCGTAGCCTGTTCTGTAGAGGCAAAGAGTCGAAAGCAAGCGCGCTGAACGCCCGTTGCCGTCCACAAAAGGATGAATGTGAACGAGTTGAAACTGCGCAATGCCGGCCACAATGACTGGATGTATTAGTGTGTCCTTTTGCAGCCACGAGACAAAGTCAGTCATCATCTGTGGAACTTCGAACGGTGGCGGCGGCGTATATGTCTTCTCCCCTGTGCGCAAGTTGACGATGTAATTTTGAATTTTGCGATATTCTCCCGGTGACGCCTTGTTTCCACGCACGCTTTGAACGAGGCGTTTGTGAATCTGACGTATCAACGCCTCAGTGATCGGCTCGCCGCTCTCCAAGTAGCCTGAAACCAATTCAAACGCCTTCTTGTAGTTGAGGAGCTCTTGCGCATCATCCGGTCTAGTCCCTCGGACCTTTTGGCCCGCGAGAATCCGCTCCGATTGTTCAAGCGTAAGTTGAGTGCCTTCGATATGCGTCGTGTAGTGCGCCTCAAGCACCAGAGCGCGCTTTTGCATACCGGCAATCCAGTCCTCGGAAAGTTTGGCCGCGTCCAGAAATCCACGCGCCCGTTCGATCCTCGTCAACTCTGCGGTGATCGAATTCGTTATCTCAAATTGAGGTGCAAAGCTCATCTGTTGGGACACATCCGTACTCAATTGTAGTCCAGTAGTGCCCATCCGACCGCAGAACATAAACCAAAGCTAGGTCAGACCATTCACTGCGGCACCGCCGTGGGAGTTTTCCAACAACGACAGGTGTGGGCTCCGCAACTGTCCGGCGAACGGCTGGGCGGGGCAATCTTGCGGTTGGAGGTTGAATTTTGGAAGAGGCTAGGACGCAAAAAACGTGCATCCAAGATAATGGAGCAGGGAAAGTAGTGCAGCAAGCAGTGCAGCAAGCAGTGCAGCAAGCAGTGCAGAATCACTTCCAGCAGCATGAGCGGATTCAGTCATTTTGATTCCTCTCCTGGGTCGGCCCCCGGTTTCTCCGTACCTGGATACCCGGAAAGTGGTTTTATCCTTACCCACCCGGCCCAATTGAACGCATCAACTGCTCCTGTCAAACGGTCCAGACGAATCATCACATATGGATTCTTAACGGGTTGACCGCCGATCATGTCCACGAACTGGTAGCGTTCAAGCAAGATGAGTTTCACAAACCAGACGACCAAGCCCCAAAACGCCGTAACTGACGCGACAATAATGCTGGTTGCCATTGAAGCACCTCTATCGGCTGTTGTATCACGGCTCGGAACTTTGAAATGGTAGAATCCCGCAAGTAAGGGAGCCCGGCGATGAAACTCGCAATTGCGGCACGCATTTGTCTCGCGGTCGCCTTCGCGGTCGGAACGCCCTCAACTTTCGGGGTTGAAAAACCCGAAACGGCTCATCTTGTCTTCGTTACCGAATATATCCGCGAGTTGTCCGCCATTGAGAATATCCGCGATTCAGGTGAGAAGGAGCTAAAGGAAGATCCGAACAGCACGTTCTCTAACATGATCCATAGCAGCACTCTGTTCCAATTGGAATTGGGGTCGCAAATCGAGATGTTGAGAGGTATGCGCCTAAAAGCTCCACATGACCAACTCATTCCCAACATCACGGCTTTCTATGAACGCAAAATTCTTTTGTGGAAACGGATGGCCGAGATTGGCGGCGCATTCATTGGGGGACCGAAGCCGGGTGTGGATTATAGTAAGCTCGGTGCCGAGATGCCTGAGCTGAGGGGGCAATTGGATTTTATTGACCACGCCCTGTTTGAAGCATCTCCTGCGGTTTTCGCAACTCTGATAGACCTAAAGGCCGACTCTAAGGGTCACGCCAGCCACCTGATTGTCACAAAGGAAGAGCGAGCCAAGTTGGTCGATGACCTTAACACCGCCTTTGGAACAAAACTGGATGCGAAGGACCAAAACTGGAGCGTCAGTGCTGCGAGCGTGTTAAAGGCGTATTTGCTGAAAGATTTTAAGTCCTCAGACGAACCTTGGGAGTAGATTTGAGTGCTAAGGCATGAAGACTTTCATTTCCTACAGCACGGCGCTAGACCAGATCATCGCCCTTCGGTTACAGACGATGGCGGCAGTGTACGGCATGACGATTTATGTACCGCCTGCAACCACGCGGCAGGCCGGCGGTACGGGCCTGCTGATTCCCGAAGTCCAGGAACACTTGAGGCAATCGGATGTGGTTCTGGCGGTCATTACTCACAGACCCACTCCTAGTGCGGTGAGCGAGATGAATTCGGCTGTGACCCTACGAAAGCTCCTCATTCCTATTGTGGGTCCGGGTGTTCCACCGGAGTATTATTCCAATTTTGAACCGTACTTCTTGGTGGACCCACATGATCCATCACAAGCTGAACAACAGATAGTGCAGTTTCTTGCCGGAAAGCAGCAGGCAGAAGCAGCCCGCACGGCTGTGTTGGCCCTCACGACCCTTGCCATAGCTCTGTTGTTGCTTGGATCAAAATCAAAATAGGCCCTCAATCCGTGCCCGACCTTATCGCTACGGTAGATACTTCTGTTCTCGTCAGCTTCCAGAGCGCAGAGCTTCTAGGGGCTGTTTCGGTGCTCTTCGACCGTCTATTGGTGCCAGCTATGGTTCGCAAAGAGTTGGAGCACGGAGGCGATAAGAATCGGGCTGCTCTAGCAGCGATCGATGATTTCGCCATCTTCGAACCCTGCAACGACTACGATGCTTGTTTAGTGAAGACCCTCTTGGATACACGTGCATTTCTGCGGGAAGGTCGAGATCAGGGAGAGGCCGAAGCAGTCATTCAGGCGGCACAGCGTTCGGTGAAAATGACCCTTATAGACGACCCGCTCGGGCGAGAGTGGGCAAGAACCCATTCAATAGATTGTCACGGAACCATCTGGCTCTGTCGCCAGTTGCGGCACACGGGCTATTTGAGCGAACTGCGATGTTATTTCGTGCGAATGATCGAACATGGCCGACGACAACCCTTGATGGGTATGAACGATTTCCTCCAGGAGTTCGGTGAGTCGCCAATCTCGACAGATCATTATCAGGAGTGTATGTCGCGGAAGAAACGCGGGTCGGAGTGACCTAATCGTGTGAGTGGCACAGTCTTAGCGATGTTTTCTGCCATCGCTACCTGCCGAGACTTCGCGCAATCCTCGCCCCACCGCGAAGGTCCTGGTAGTGCTCCCGAGATGTCGTCGAGCAATCCTCGGCAAAGATAACCCGGTCTTTAGAATTGATACAGCATAGGTCCCAATCTCTAGCTCCTTGTGGGACACCAACTATCATCGTGAAGGACAACCCAAGCACAGTCATGTCGTATCCGGTATAGAGGTCGTTCGTCCACTCAACGGGTGCGAAAACCATGCCGTGGGACCCAGCGTCAATGCACCCCGTGAGCTTAAGCACCACGCTCGCAGGAAATCCAGTTTCCCTATTCAGGTACTCTCGAATCGGCTCCTCATACGACCGCAACGGCATCGAAATTGGCTGGCCGTTGAGTGTCTTCCAAACGTGAACTGAGGCTCGCCAAAACATGCTCAGGGCAAAATATGCAAACGCGTCTACATCAATTCCCACGGCGGGACCGGAGTACACGAGCGAACCGTTCGCTGTAGGTCCAAGGGGCTCGCTTGCCTTCAACTTCTCGAGGAGCGGAAAGCTCGCGTCATGTTGCCGGACGAGAGGGAGTATATAGTTCTCCGCCGCCCCAAATTTCGCCTCACATTCCCGGCACAACAGATAATCCTGGACCTGGTTCGAGATCGAGAGGAAAATTTGCGGCGTCATCACGACCCGGTCTTCGCCTGCGCGCCAATAAATTCCCTCACTGATGAGGTGGCTATTACATAGGTCCATTCCGTCTCTTGAGCACAGCGGGCAGCGCCCTCGCTTCATACGTCAACCTCTTGTTACTCCATTATAGGTCGCGTACGCTCTCGCCGCCTCTGCGCCACGAGCGTACAATCGCCCGATGGACCACGATGACCTGTCAGCGGAAGAGGCCAAGATAATCGCCGAGTACGCCGAGCGATATAAGCCACATCCGTATCGCCAGGTGTTCTTTCCTCCGGCAAGCGGCGACTGGAAAGTGGACGCGCTTTACGTGGACGGCTTCTTCGAGGCCGCCAAGGACTTGTTGGAGGGCATTGTTGCCGGGCGCCTCTCAGAAGGCTTGCACGGTGTGGCCGCAGTCTACCTCTGTAGACACTACCTGGAGCTTGAAATCAAGTACACGCTTTACCATTCGAGATGGCTCAAGCAAGAAAACGCAAACGCAGGAGATGGTGAAGTTGCACCGCTCAAAGAGGACCACAACCTACAGGGAGCATGGGACACGCTAGTAAGGGAATTGAAAGGCAAGGTGCCTTCGGTTTGGAAATCCGGGCTGGATTTGAACTTCGTGTCTAAGTTTGTTGCGGAGTTTCACCGCATTGATGCTGGCGGGTGGCGCTTCCGCTATCCACAGAAGCATATTGCCGTTGCGCCAGCGAACGCTCCGCACAAAGATACGCTGGGCATCAGCTTCGACGCACTGCTCTCCAATCTCACGCGAGCGCGCGATGTTCTAGACACTCTCGATGGACGATTGGTTGACCAGTATGGTGAGAACGAGGAATGGCAAAGCATTCTCAACGACTTGTGACCTAAAGTGAGCGGAATTCTCTGAGGGTAGCCTCGTCATTCAGAGCGTCGTCCTTCTTTCGAAGTCCCGGCCAGATGCGGCGAGTTCAGTCCCTTCTAACGAGTCCAGTAACAGCGGCAATGCCTAGCGTGGCGAAAAGCCAGCCGAAGAGAATCTGTCCCCAGCGGAACCAGCGAAGAAATCCTGCAGGGCTAATCCAAATAGAGAAGGAGCACGGAAAGTGCCAGATGCGTTTCACTAAGCGTTGAGGGCTTGGATCGGGTTGCCAGCGGTCGATCTGACCGAGCTTCACTAATGGGAACGAGTTTTCGAGCGAGTACATGGAGGCATGGAAATGTTCGTAGTGTGGCGGAAGTGACGTGTGATTCTGCTTGAAAGCGCAGTAGGCAGCCGTGTCGGTTGGGACCATGCTCCCAACGGAGTAGCCGCTCCAGTAAAGGATTAGTCCTAGAAGCATCGATCCAAACAGCCAGCTTAGAGCCCAGCCCGGGTAATAGCCGAAGCCAATCGTCCATCTCAGGACGCCGCTCCAAAGTCTTTGAAGGCTGGTTATGTCTTCCTTCTTTCGGCGCAGCCGTTCCATTTCGAAAGAGACATCCCGCGCGCCGACGTAATCGCCTTCCTCTCTTAGGATCTTGGCGAGTTGGCGAAATGGCTGTGGCGCAAATTCCTTGAGGCGTTCCAGCCATTTGAGCCGCGCTTTCGCATCCTTCGGTCCGATATAAATTCGCTCGTACACAAAGCCATCGAGTCTTAAATTTCCGGCCGGCGGCCAGCTCTGAGCATCGTCCACGATCACCGCTACTGAAGCATTCATCAAGTCGAGTTTTGTGGTCAGCGGAGAGGTAAGACCCGTCCAGAATAGGGCTCCTCCGATCTTCGCGCCCTCCGCAAATAACTCTCCATTGAACGTGGCTTTTCTGCAGTCGAGGTCCAATCCGATCCGACTCCTAGCCAATCTCACTTGGCCCTCGGCGCAAAAGCCCTCACGGAGAAACAACCCTCCACTCACGTCGATGCCATCGCCATTGAGCGCTATTCCGGCTCCCTGAATTAACGCCTTGCTGATTCCATCTGTTCCAGTCCGTTCGGGGTTCTCGAACTTTCCACCCTGGCAGTAGAGGTTGGAACCGATTTGGACGCCGAGCAATCGCACTTCTCCTTTGGCACTGAAGCCGGTGGTAAAATGGACCGAACCTCCCACCGTAGCGCCGTCGGCGGTAAGCGCCTTTCCACTACCGTCAACTTTTTCGTCAAGGGGGTTCGTAAACGTACCACCTCTGCAGTCGAGATCGACTTCGATTCGCGCTCGGTGGAGGCGCACTTCGCCATCAGAGCGGAAGCCATTCCGCAAGAAAACTCCAGCCCCGACAACTGCGCCGCCGATCTCCAAGGCGGGACGGATTTCTTTCGCTCCCTGCAGGGGCAGATTCGTGAACGATCCGCCGGAGCAATCGAAAAAGCCACCGATTCGAGCGGATGGGAATCGAACACCGCCGCTAGCGCGGAAGCCAGCGCGCAAGAAAATATGACCCCTTACTTTTGCCCCGTCGCCCACAATGGAATTCACCCAACTGTCATCGAGATTGATTCCAGGAATCTCCGCGTCGATCAAATTGAATGCGGCCAGCAATCGGCAATGAGCAAGTTGAAGCGGGAACGGCACTACGACGGAGACGAGGTCGAGTACGTCGGGTATTCTTGCGCCGTATACTTGAAGCCCCTTAGGGTCCACCATCTCCCTGGCGGCGCGGTTGACACAGAGCCAGCGAACCAAATCCGCGCGGATGTCGCGCTCGTGCCCCCATTCATCGGCCTGTGACGGGTCGTTGGCAGGGTCGTCGTCGTAGTTACTTGGGCCGCCGAAGGCGAATTCGCCTTTATCAGCCTTCCGCAAGAGTTCGATTTCGGCTGCAGTCAAGGAGCTGAAGCGTTCGTGCGCCAGAAATTCGAGGTCGGACACATCACGTTTCATAGCATCAACGACGACGCCTTTTCAATAACAAACCAGCGCGCCCTTGGAATCCTCGGTAAGCAGCAGAGAATCCTTGGACCGGGAGTGGAAGAAGAGGCAATCTAGCCGTGGTTTTTTATTGTGTGGGACCGCACGGCGGGCTCAGATAGAGCATTCACGGCCTTTGAGGAATTGGCGCTCTTCGGGAGTCCGCCTAATTGGATTGACAGTAAATTGCATAGCGCGCCACACCCAGGAGCACTGAAATGCCAGCTCCGCCAGAAGTTTTGTTCCACAGATATTTCCAGAACCATGCTCGTCATCCCGACGACCGCCGTACCTATAGGGTCAAACAAGACTTGGCGGCCTTGCCCCCGGCGCTCGCGACCTTTCTGTCTGACCTCCAGAACGCACTCAATGAAGCCCTCAGTAATGAAAAGCAAAATGTGCCGGAGCACGTGGACCACCCGCCTTTTCACTTTGACTACATTGATTCCGTCGTCTCAAATGCTCTCGCCTTTCGTGTTCCCGACTACTCGTTTATCGGTATCACGATGCCCCTCATCAACACACTGTGGGCCGCGTGTATTGAACTCAGCAAATCAAACGCAGTAGGAGCACTCCTGGAAGTGCCAGAAACTCCCGAGCGCGACGAAGCAATTCTCACAGCAATGTTTCAAACACAGCTGACGTTTGTTGTAACGCACGAGTACACGCATCATGTCCACGGACATTTGTCGCAACGTGCTCCAGATTCTGCGTTCTTCGATGAAATCGAAAGCCGTGCCGCTGGTAATTTGGCGGAGCAGGCTTTTGAACTGGACGCCGACGGTTACGCGGTCTACCACGTGTTGGCACATCTGATTGCTGGCCCAAGGCGACAGCAAGCCACGGAGATTTTGCGCTGCACGCACGTTCAGCCGAGTATCCAAGACGAAATACTGCTTTCCTCGTTTGTCATGGCGGTCGGTGCCTTCCTATACGTTTTGCCTCCAATGTCCGCAGACTCTTGCGAAGTCTACAATCGCACCCACCCACTTCAGGCCGCGAGGATGCGCTGGGTAATGAACAACACAATCAACTGGTGTAAGCAAAACAATAGGCCAGCGCTTGCGGCCTTCATGACTGTGAACAGATTTCAAACGCTTATGCTGGTAGTGGCAACGGCCATTTCGGGGATGAACGGGGGACGTGATTGGCAAGAGCAAACCGCCTTTCTAAAGTCCGAAGACGGTTCGAAATATTTGGAGCAACTAACTCTGCTGGTCAAAGCCCACGCACAGGCTCTATAAGGTAAGGTTCCGTTACGGATGACCCCATGGCGATCATGTTCCAATACGGTTCCAATTGCTCGGATAGCGAGATCAACAGCAAGAGCCGTCTGTGCGGCGACGCGCAGTTTGTTGACATCGCTGAAACGGTCGAAGATTTTGAGCTCGCCTTTAACGTGCAGAGTGCCGGTCGCGGTTGCGCCGCCTCGGACATCGTGAGGAAGCCCGGAAGTAAGGTCTATGGTGTGCTCTACGAAGTTCCCGATTACCTTGTAGAGCGAAAAACCGCCAAGGCACGCAGGCGTAAGTCGTTTGACGAGATCGAAGGCGAAGGTACGAACTACAATCGAGAGATGATCAAGGTCCGCCGCCCGGACGGTGAGGTCGTGTTGGCGCTAACGTACACCGTCAAGTGCCCCAAGCCCGGATTGAAGACGAATATTGACTATGTCCGGCACATCGTTTGCGGTCTCCGCGAGCACAGGATTTCAGACGAATACATTGCCAAGGTGAAGGCGATTGCCGCGGCCAACAATCCGGGCATTGCTGCTGAGGTGGAAAAGCTGTAAAGGGACAGTCCAAGGCCAGACATAATGCCTTTTTGTTGTTCGTAGTCGGAATCTGGATTTGCGGTGTCAACCGCAAATACACTCTGACCGAAGGCACAGTGGCCGTCTTATGTACGGGGGCAAGGCCAATCGCCGAGCGGCGAATTGCTTGGAGATGAATCAACCATGAGCTGCGAAGATTACAGCGTGTTCGGCGCGCTACACGAAGAAACCGATAAAGGATGGGTTTGGGCTCGGCTGGATAAAGCTGAGGGCTTTACCTCGCGAATGACAATCAAGATCTCCCACGCAGGACGCTCGGTTTATTGCGAGTACCGAAGTATCGACGCTAACTTTGTGAAACGGTATGACTGTAGTGAAAACACGAAATGCATGTACTTCAAAACTAAAAAAGAGGCGCAGCATGAGCCGGTTAACGACTTGACCTCGCTGCGCGAAGTCATTGTCATCAGCGACTGGTATCGAAAAGCATTAGGTGATTTCGGTACCTCTAAGAAAACTGGCGAGCGGCAGAAACTGACGATTAGGAAACCGCGTTGGGCTTCATGGGCAGACCTCAGGGCGGCTTGCCAGCATCCCGAGCCTGGGGTACGCGTTGCGACTCGCGTCGCGATCCTGGGAACTTGGCTCGGAGTGACGGCCCTTCTCCCCGCACTTGTGGAGATTGAATCTGTCAAATCCTATCTCCTTCAACACTGCTTACAACAACCGGAGTGGTATGCATTAGCACTCTCGTTGGTATTCGGCGTCTTTTGCTTCTTTGCTGGCCGAGGGATAAGCAGGACATAAGGTCTTTGCGGGGGGAACCAACTTCTAAACGCTGACCACGGTCGTGCGCTGGATGCCCGAATTGAGTGCGGGACTCTTTCCGGTCGGTGTACCTCGCGTGTACCTCGTTTGGGCGAATCGGGTGTTTTTGGCGTTTTTCGCGTTTAATGGAAGCAATAACTTACGCGCTTTCAACGTCGCTTTTAGTTCGATCCCGACCGACCCATCAGCAACCCATTGTTGACCGATGCCCCAATCTAGGGGGTCGCTATGGCAGCGTCTTCAGAACCGACGCTCGCCGGTATTCCATACTTGTCTAGAATACGAGCAAGTTCTTCGTCCGGGATAGCCATGGTTCGATAGATGAAGGCCGTGTAAATTCCTTCACTCGATCCCGAAGCAACGGCCATTCGTTTCCCAATCGGAGTAGCAGAAGGGACGTGCTCCGCTTTCAGTTCGTCCAACAGCGGTTCCCATGCCTGCTTAGGCAACGACCCCGCGTCAAAAATGTCAATACGGTGCTTCCAAAAGGTAGCGTGCATAACGTCCTCCAATCCATTCATATAAGGTGCTTCGCCCTGGGTACCACCGAACTTTGCAGATGATACGACGCGTTCGTGAGGTGTCGCCAGCCGTCATCCTTCGCGGTCACGTCGTACATGCATTCTACCGTGCTGCCTTTCCTTGGCGGCATCGAAAATGCCTTTCAATTTCGCTATGTTGGCTCGATTTATCTGCTTTAGATGTGGTACGAATGAATCCAAAGAAAGGAGTTCTTTAAAAATTATCCTTCTCTCTCTTGGTTTCTCTCCGGGCTGTGTGCGGTAGCCTTCTTTGAAATTTCCGTAAGCCACTAGGTCCGCTGGTTGGAGCAGCACGCAGTCCTCCCAACCCATGGGCGCAATCGTGCTAAAGCAGTGTTTATAGGCGAATGTGGGGTCGGTCATCAGCGCGTTGAACGAATTCTGGTACGCTCCATCGTACGAGCATCGTTCGTGGAACAGTTTTACTCTGCAATCTGGAAGCTCGCTGTTGATTCCTTGTCCCATCTCAAGCATCAAGAATTTCAGGAGAACATCGTAAGCGAAGCCTATGGGATCGGAACTTGTTTCCGGCCACTCGTCGACCAATTCGTGAAGATTAACTAGATATCCTTCGTATCCCCATTCATGGCGAGCAAACACTCTGATTAGCTTTTCGCAGAAGACCTGCCTTTCTGGGCCGTTCCAACCCGAAAAGTCTTCCCTGAAATTATTAATATCCACGGAGTGGTATCGCAAGATCGTAGTTCTTCCTTCGGCCTTCAGAGAAGCGTTCTTTTCTTCTACGCATTTTTGCCACGCCATTTCTATCCAGGGCCACTCGCTGCCCTTGGCCAAGAGACAGGTCAGGCTAAACATGCGAGGAGGACATTCGCCGCTGTAGCTTTCATCTATGTAGCCCGTCAAGTTCACAAAGAAATTCTTTCTCATCCCGGAGGGCTAAATTCGCTCTACAGGCTTAAGGATAACCTTGCACGGTTAATCGCGACGACGAAAATGTCCACGTTCTAGAATCCTGGGGCAGCACACCGTCCTAACTTCGCAACGCCGGGAGGGCAAGTTCCGAGTATCGCCAAAGCGGTTTCGGAACCTTGTGGGGCGTCAGTTTTAGTTCTTGCGAGCCCGTCCGGCCAACAGTTCGCGTCTGGTTTTTTGCGAATCTGTTATTCAGGTAAGATGTAGCAAGGCGACCCGGAGAGATTTGAACTCCCCGCCTTGGGATTAGTTTCCCACGCTCTCAGGAATATGGTCCCGCTCCCCGCTAAAGGTTCGTGGACCCCATTCCAGGCCATTGACTCCGTATGAGCTACGGACCGCCTAACTGTTCCGCAGTGTCGCCGCTTTTTTTCCCGTGCGCAACGCTAGATTAGCGAACGGATAGCGAACGGCCTCAGCTTTTCCAGTACCGGCCATGAATGATGTTCGCTACCGTGGAAACGCTGATGCTAAAACGCTTGGCAAGCTGGCGCATGGTCATTTTGCGCGAATCATAGTCACTCTTCATTTCATGCACTTGCGCAGGAGTCAGTTTCCGGCGTTTATCGCGTCGTTCCCATGCTTCCATCTTCTCACCGAGAATCGTGGAGAGCTGCGTACAGAGGTCGTGGAACTTTTCAAGTAATTCAAAATCGGCGAACACTGCGTCACATTTCTTCTCGTGTTCCCGGATGCATTCCCTGGTTGCCTCTGCTTCCGACAATATCGTACCAGCCTCAGTGTAACTCGCCTCGTCTCTCACTTCGAGCGTAGTGGCTCTCGCGGTCAACTGTTCCATGATTCCTTCATGGCGTCCGAACTCGAAAATTAATTTTAGAAGATCATCGAAGAGCAGCTCGGGTCGCTGTACGCGCTCGGGTAGTGAGTGGTAGAGATCGTTAAAATTGGTGGAAAGAAGCTCGATTTGCTCTGAAGCCATGTCCTCATCCCCTCCCGAGGAGTCACTCACCCCACCAATTATGTCCGCCCTCGTTACCGACACCCGCGAGTCCTACGAGTGAAATCCGATGGCGTGGTTTGGCGTTGCAGCCTCGGCTTGCGATTGCTGTAAAAATTCCGCCCCGCGAGCCAGTCGACGCACGCGCTTGTAATTGCCGTCTGAAGCGTAGTCGAAGAAGTATTCGGGATCGGGCCACTCCTCAAGAGGCTTGACGGCACCGGTCTCATGGAAAGCCGAGAGGCGGATCAATTTGTCGTTGTGCCACTCAACGAGCCTTTCGCGGACATAACCCTCTTTGATCGCGTACTCGCTAGCTAGCTTAGGGACTCGGAAGTGCTGTACTTCCTCACCCGCCGCTTTCAGCCCCTGCAGGAATTCGATTTTCATTTTGTCGAAGACAGTCACACACCACCCCTATGAACCTTTTCTCTCTCGCCAGTTCTCAGGAGGGCAGAGGATCGCAACGCGCTTTCCCCGCGTGGCAATCACTACGGTTTCTCCGCCGTACTGAACTCGCGCAAGCATGTCCCCCATCTTCGCGCGGAACTGGCTGGGCGTAACCCTTGTCCCAGGAATTCTCGAAATCAAATCGTCCTTTGACATCGTTCAATCCCCTTTCAGAAAGATTTACATTATGTTGGTTGTGACGAGTTGTCAAGTTAGACTGTTACGAGCGTAATCGCCAGAAGGGAAATAATGACAACTCGGCATGCTCGCGCTATACTCCCTTCGGCTTCTCAAAGCCTAGTCGTGTAATAGGTCATTTCGGAGGGAGACAATGCATCAAAAGCGGAGGGGTTTCGAGCTACAGAGCCGGACCTTCATTACGCCGGACAATCGAGTAATTCTTGTGTTCAAAACTCGGTATGGCTCTTATCACACGTTTTTTGAGATGGCTGCCAAGGACGCTGCGAAGGTATTGAGTCCCAAAGCAAGCGGCGGTACGCGCTCCATTTGGGACAAAATTTGGGATTCAGACCTCACTAAGTTTCCGGCCCGTTTTCCGAGATCGCAATCGTAGGATTGAAAACCATCGCGTTACCACTCGGCGGCTCGCGTGCGGCGGCAGATCGTCGGGGCGCTCGCGCCGACCATCCACCGGCCTGCTTCATCGAATTGCCAGCGTCCAGGAGGCTCCGAATCTCTGCATCGTTCACGGTAGCGCGTGGCCTCACTGCAGGGGTGCAGTCGGGAGATGGAGTGAACCCTTGAACTGACACACAAAAATGGGGCACAGTTTCCGGGAAAGGAAACACAAGTGGAGAGAAAGAGATACTCCCGGAAATTTCAGCGAATGGCTGTGGCACGGATGGAGACTTGCGATGATGTCGGTGAGCTAGCGCGAGAACTCGGGGTACGGCCGAGGTGCTTGTACAAGTGGCGCAGGAAGCTGGAGATGGTTGAACCAGGACAAGAAGCGTCACGGCCCAGCACACACGCATCGGCTCACCGCAAGGAAATCCATCGCTTGAAGGAGCTTTTGGCCGAGAAGACCCTGGAGGTGGATTTTTTCAGAGGTGCCTTGCAAAAGGTCGAGGCTCGACGCCAGAAGAGCGGCGAAACTGGCGAGATGGGATCTTCGAGCAGATCCGAGAAGTAATGCTTTTGCAAGGCAGCCTGAGTATCGAGCACATGTGTCAGTTGGTTCCGGTCAGTCGCAGAAGTTTCTATCGATCGCTGAAAGAGCAGCGACCTGCGGAAGAAGAGACCGAGGTGCGATCGGTCATCCAACAAATTGCCCTGGAGCATCGTCGTCGTTATGGGTATCGACGAATCACCGCGGAGCTCCGCCGCCAGGGAATGCAGGTGAACCACAAACGCGTGGTGCGGATCATGCGGAAAGATAACCTGCTGGCCCTACAACCGAAGTGCTTCAAGGTCACCACGAACTCGAACCACAAGTTCGAGATTTATCTGAACTTAGCGGCTCGGATGAAACTGACCGGGATCAATCAGCTTTGGGTAGCGGACATCACCTACATTCGGCTGAAGGCGGAATTTGTCTACTTAGCGGTGATCCTCGATGCGTTCTCTCGCAAAGTGGTGGGCTGGGCGCTGGATCGTATCCTGGCGATGCGGCTCACCGTCGGAGCGTTGGAACATGCCATCGAGCGCCTACAACCGAAACCCGGCCTCGTGCATCACTCGGATCGAGGGCTGCAATACGCTCGCGCGGAATATATAACCATCCTCGAGAAGTACCACATGATTCCGAGCATGAGCCGACCGGCGAACCCCTACGACAATGCCAGTTGCGAAAGCTTCATGAAGACGCTGAAGCGGGAAGAAATCTACGGCAACAAGTACGAGGATCTAGAAAATTTACGAGCGAACATCGAAGCGTTCATCGACCAGTACTACAATCGGCAACGATTGCACTCGGCGCTGGGCTATCGATCCCCGGAAGAATTCGAGCAAAAGACCGAATCCCAAGCCGAATCTCGAAGCGCGACGATGGTGTTTTTTGAGAACAAAGAGAACAACAAAAAGATTTCTAAAGGACTGCTGGGGAAAGGGACTCAAATGCCGTCCCCTTCCCCAGACCCCTTTTCCTGCTAGGAGATGCAAGAATCCTTCTATGAAAGCGGAAACTGTGTCCAAATAATTTGTGCCATCTTAGGGGTTCACCCCAATTCCAGCGTCCAACTGGCGTCCAAGACTCACCATTCATGGCTCGTTTTTTGGGGTCGTTGAGCTGTGAGGATTAAATGAATCATCGAGACTTGCTATGCCCTTCGACTAGGTGCTTTCCCCGTCGACTCCGCCTTCCTCTTCCTCTCCTTCTTCTTGCTCTGATCCAGACGTCTGTCTGGCTAACGGTACGTATCTTTCGGTCGGTGTTTTCCACGAGCGGAAGAAATCCATCGGATCCTGTGTGCCCGCAAAATCGCGGGCCAATTCGAGGCGGTTCAGCACTTCCCGCCGGCGATCTGCGGGCAAATCTCGAGCCTGACTTTCAACTCGCTTAAAGAACTGTTCCAGACTCATGACTCTTGTCCATTCTTGGATCACGTGGTCAAGTTGGTCGCGGCTCGCTTTGATGGATTCAGCGACACGACGGCGATCCTCCTCTTGTCTCCAATGCTCTCGTTGGGCCTCCCATTCCTGACGGCGAGTCTCGGCCTCCCGCTCGGCCTCTTGCACTTTCTCTACCAGAACTTCAGTGGATCTTTCGATCGACTTCACAATTCCGGGGATCTGCCTCTTGAGCCCTCCAGACTCAGTCTCCTGAAACAGCAATGACCAGGAGACTCCGCCATATGGCGCGTAAACCAACAGTCGGAGACGGCCACAGGGTAAATCTTTCGTCGTCGTCCAACTGTGATCGCTGTAACGACTCGCTGCTTTGCCAGGCTTGTAATCAGACTCGCGGATGTACTTTCCATTTACATAGCGAAGCAGGACCGACTCTGACATTTCGATGATGGCAAGACCAAACGCGACCGAGCCGACGTAAACGACGGTGGGGCGTTGCGGCGACCATAGACGGTTGTAGTCATATGACGCCTGCCTCCGCTGCACCTTAGCCAGGTGCTCGTGTTCGTCGATGCGGGTACGCACGAAGTTTTCGCTCGGCGCGGAAATGAGGACTCGGTGTCCAGCGCGTTCCAATGTGTTGAATAGATCATTTGCAAAGGCAAGTGCTTTATCGAGTCCGCTACTTGATGCAGTAACGTCGACCATCAGCCTCTTGTGAGGCCTGAGGTGCAGACCTTCCTCCACCTTGTAGCCCGCGTCATAGTGTCCTTTTGCGTTACGAATCAGTCCGTGAACACCTGTTGCGGGATGCGGCAATCTGCTCCGCCGTAGGTTAGGCAGGCGCGCTACAAGTCGGAGTCGAGGCGGCGACAGCAACTCTCCGTCCCGGGACCAACTGAGTTGGTCGCCCGGTTGTGCCTCTGGCAGCGGAGGCTTCTCGTGCGCTCTTCCGACAGCAAGTTTAGCCCAGTGCCCTCGCTCCGGGCGTGGGACGCGCAACGCGGAACACACTCGAGCCATATAGCTACCAGACACGTTGAATTGTTTGGCCACTTTGATCATCGGCATCGACCAGACCATCTCGTAAAGCTCTTCTCTCGAAACCAAATCGCCTCCCATCTTTCTTTAAGGTCGATGACCCCTTGCGGGAACAGGCAAGCTCTTGCCGGTCCTAGACCGCCCTTTGCTAACGCTCTCACGATGCTCCTATTCGCAGACACCGCTACCGTTGCCTCCGCTTTGGTATGCCAGCAAAGTTGGAAAAATTCGCCAGAAGAACCAAAAACTATGGTCAGAAGACCGCTCCAGAGAAAAAGTTTAAAGCAACATCTGGGATTCGAACGCTTACCGCTCCAAAGCGAGGGGCCTTTGAGGGTCCAATGCGGACTCCTTCGCGTTCCTAGTTGTTCCGTTTCAATGTCTTTGTGTTTCTCTCCGCATCCGCTAACTCCTTCAAATTCCTTCCGGCGTCATTTTCGATCTATACTGCCCTGCTGTTGTTGTCCTAGAACGTCGGTGCCAATCCGTCCGAAAGATGGTTTCGGAATTCCGACGCGCCTGAATCCGGGAACAATAAGAGTTTCCCTCCCGTTCTTGCCTTGTTCTTGGATTCCTCGCATTCCCGGAAGTCCTTGCAATTCCAGAGCAAGGGTGCTCCGTGACAACCGAGGCCAACAAGCACTCTTACAAACCGTCGGCTTCTTCCCCGCCTACAGCGGTGGCTTGTTCCTCGGCCACTGCTTTCTTCCGAGTTCTTTCCTCCTCGACTTTCTTCAGCCAGAAATAGTTCTGGAAGGTATACATCCATGCAATGTCCACGAGCTGCCAAACGATAAGTTCCGACTCGGCAATCTGAGTCGTCTGTGTAGGTGGACGTGCATGAAGCTCACTGAGGGCTTCCAATGCGGCAAGCTCGTTCTTGGTATTTACCAAAGCGAATTTTAATAACTCAGTCTGACCCAGCCGCGTCAAAGGGATCTGCAGATTCATCAGGCCTTTCACCGCCCGCTTAACTGCCCCCACAATCACTGCGACGGACAGTCCAGATTCGCCCACGAAGCGATAGCGATTGATCTCACTGACCAGGCGACGGAGCTCGATCGCCCGCTTGGCATCAGATATCGGTCCCTCATCCAGCAGTAGACACAATTCTTCAAAACGCTCACTGTTCGTCTTCAGCCTCGCAGCGATGTCCCTCGACTCGGCCAGGTGCGCGCCATGCGTGATCGCGGCAACGCAGAGACGGAAAATCTCACGTCCAAAGACCAGCAAAGGATGGTAGACCAGATGCTCGGATTGCCTACCCGGTCGCGGGATCATGAAGCGCGCCTGCGAGAGCTTGCCTTCATGTGCTACCCGACTGCGGGCGTCGTAAAACTGTCGAACCCAATCCTTCAATCTTGGAACTCGGCCTAGTAGGAGCGAGACACTGTCGACGAATCGATCCGTCTTCTCGCCAGTAGGAAGATCGAGCAGAGATTCAAAGGCGATTGCAAGATTGACTAAAGCCTCGCTCTCGCTCACCTCAGTGCGATTGGAGGCGTTGTACCACCTCAGAGCGGTGAACAGCCTTTCCCCGATATGTCTCGCGTCATCCGTGAGCAATCGCGCCAGTTCATAACCCGTTCCTCCTTGCAAGAACTCGCCGCAGTCAGCAGCTAGGTCTTGGGAGATATTGAGGGTGATGTGCGGCACCGGCGGGTAGACCCGCGATCCCTTGACTACCCAAAAGTGCTCCATGAAGTTGAGCATGCCGTCGTAACCCGGCGCGAAATCGTTGTCCCACGCAATTGGTATGGGCTCATCGAAGATGGTATGGTGCTCCGACTCAATCAAGAAACGATTCACTCGCCCGGGCGTAAGCACAAGCAAAGTTGCGCACTCATATCCGAGGAAAGGGTCTCCGAACTGATCATTCGGCGTGCCATACAAATACGCGACGAGGCTATGCACCCGCTTTAAGACTTCCGGGATTTGGAATACACCGGAAACATGAATCTGAGATATCACGGCGTAGGACGCCGATCGTACACGCGCATTGTTCTGTGTGTACAACATCGCCGTCACCTCAGTGACTGCCGACACTTGTGCTTTGCTGAGCCCCTCCAGATCGTCGGTAGACCGAAACAGATAGGGTCCGAATCGAACGGAACCCGATGTCTTGAGATAAGGAAAAACAACAATGGAGAAGAGTTCTTCGCGAGTGTCAGGCATAAGGTTCGGGCTAAGCGGTCGGCTCAAATCATTGGCCATGCTTGAACCATTATCCGCCTTCTCCCGAAGGTTGATCACCTATTGTGTCGAGGATACCCGCAATTAGCAGAATTATTGCCAGTAAACGCGCTTGTGGGAATTTGCGGGAGGATGGTCGCCAATTCGGACGTAGGCGATTAATAAGTCCGAGTTGGCCTCCAATATGCTTCAATTGCTGCAATCCGAAGGCTATCCAGAAACGGCGTTATCAGAAGGATCCTCTTACAATTCCAACGCCGGGCATCAGCGCTCTTCAGGAAATTCCAGCATTGCCTCTTTGCTACAGCGAGTCATAGCTCCGCGAAGTGTGGAGTCGTGTTTCGGACCTTTCGCGCGAGCCAACCGGTGCCACCCTTGAGGCTCGATTCCTTCTTATTGCCGCCTTTTGCCGCCGCGATAAATCCTCAAGTTGTTAGTGAGAAGCAAGATAACTGGAGCGGGCGATGGGAATCGAACCCACGTCCGAAGCTTGGAAAGCTTGGAATAAGTAGGCAAAAACGCATGAATTGGCGGCAATTTAGCATTTTTCGAGATTCTTAGATGGATTCCAATTGGAGCACCGGAGGGCGAAGACGGGTCGAAAACTCATAACGTTACTGCGGACCTATTTGTCGTCTTCACAAAATCCAACCAATTGGCGGAAATCTCTTTCTGCTTCGACGGGGCTTTGATATTTACCTTGCTCATAGCTGTTCTTGATTACGTCTAATATTCGCTCGATGGCGCGGCGACTTACAGGGTCCTTACCAACTTTGAGTTGGGTGGCTAAACGGTCGAGGAATTCTGTGCTCACAAAACAATTTTAATTAGGATGAAAATGTCTGAAAGTAGGGTAAAGACCTTATTTTTGCCGCTGAAACCGACCGGTTCAAAACGGCCCGCGAACGATAGGCCCCGGGACAACCGCAACAAAAGTTTTGCGGCAGGCGATGCAATCAACCAAACTATTCCGAATGCTTGGGTCCAGTTTAGCTTCTACCAGCATTTTCTCCCCACAGTGTGAGCACACAATTTGTGCACTCACCGGGGAGAACTTCTTTTTGGAGCCTGTTCCAGACATGGAGACCTACAATAGCCGGAGGTATGGTATATCAGCCGGGAACGTAAATAGATATTAGATAGCTTAGACGCGGTAACTATTGGGACTTGAGAGTTCTAGGTATATCAAAAGCCAGGTAGCTCTCCCTTCCTCTTAGACGATACCCACACGCTAATGTGGGGACAGTAGCGGCGATGGGTATTGCCGGGGCCGGGATGAGCACCCCTCAGCTCGGTCTCTTGTAGATGTGCTGACTTACGATTCACCCTCGTTGGGGATTACTGATTGACTTGAGGGGTCTAAACAATGTCAAAATTACCCAAGGTACAGCGAATCCTGTATTTTCTGCGTGTCTCGCAATCGTTTAGGCTCGTGACCTATCGCAAGTTCATTGGAGTGAACAAGTTATGTTCTCATCTTTGGCTGGAATGGTGCGAGATGTTAGACAACCCCAACCTTCTAACATGCGAGGTGCCGTATGCCTGAACTCTTTATGGGTCCAGATGCTGTCCAGAACAAAAGCTTTTCGGTAAAGATACTCGTGTCTGATGATTCGGAAATAGTCCGTCGAGGGATTCGTCAACTTCTTTCGGCCCATACCGGAATTGAGATTGTCGGCGAGGCTGCTAATTATGCTCAAACAATCCAATTGGTGCGCGATTTACGCCCAGAGGTTGTCGTCCTCGATTTGCACATGCCGGATGAAAAGAACCACACTCCTCAAGAGGTCAAATCGCATCTGGACCACAAGTCGCAGGTGGTAGCAATTTCGTTTTGGAACGATGAAGCAACGGCACTGTTGGCTGACCGCTATGGCGCGGTGACGTTCCTAGATAAAACGAACCTCGCTAATACCCTTATTCCGACTCTCGCGCAGTTATGTGAGAAACGCGGATTAGCATGAAGTTCCTAGCTGGCGAAGGGGTCTCCGATAGCGCCCGAGTAAACGTGTGATCTGTTTACGAGCGGGTTGCTCAATTCAGCAAAGATTCTAAGGCCAGGAGGAGTGGGGATAGTCCGTCAGACTTTGAGACTATCACGTTGGCACCAGCGGCTAAGGCAAGACTCTTGATAAAATCCCCATATACAGTGAACAGAATAGTCTTCGTGTTGGGCAGGCTCTTCTTCAAAATGGATGCAACCTCGATGCCATTAAACTCTGGCATCAGCACATCTAAAATGAGCACGTCTGGCTGGAGAATTAGCGCGGCATCAATCGTTTGACGGCCATCAGCGGTTTCTCCGCAGATTTCTATATTCGGCTTGCGCTCAAGGAATGACCGGATTATTCCTCTTACTATTTGGCTATCGTCGGCAATGAGGATACGGGTAATCACTTTGTCGTTCAACCCACATAAGCCTACGCCAAGCGACCTCCCTTTTAGAGTACAGGGTTTCCTGTATGGACTATTGAGGAAGCAGCGGAAGGATTGCGCGGAGATGCTTTTTAAGAGTGCGCTGCGGCACTTGGATAGCGCGACGTAACTGTGTTATAGAATCGGCTATTCAGTGATTTTGACCCTATCTGCTATAAGTCGGCGCGTATGATGTCTACTTGCATCGAGGTTCTTCAAACAGGCAGAAAAATAGTCTGGCCACCCAAGTGTGCATGTTGCGGCGAAGAAGCTGATACGAACATCGAAATTGAATACAAAAGGCCACAGCCGAGTGCAGACCAAGTTTTCCGTCATCATGTTCCCGCTTGCACTATTTGTGGCATTCACAGCGTGCCAAAGAAGACAGGAATATGGGTGCTGATTTTTAGCGTCTTGCTGGTCCCGGGATTTTTGTTCATGGGACTTATCATTAGTCTCGAACTGAACAAGGCAAGGACCTTTGTGGGATTAACTTTTTCCATTGTATGGCTTGCAGCCGATGTATTTTTGCTCGTCAGACTCCTACAAATGGACACTAGAAGAAAAGCGCGCGAGGTAATGAAGCCAACTTGTAACGATAAAGTTTTTGTCTCTTTCTATGTATCTGTTCCATTTGGGTTTTTTAAGGCTCCGCCCCCCTCGCATGTCTTTCTGTTTGCAAACGACAGCTATGCCCGAGACTTTGCCGAGTTGAATCACGGGGTCGAAAGCGGCCCTAAGAAGCGCTGAGTTCGGCTTTAACTCACCCGGCCCGAACCTAACCAGGCTCCAATGTGTCTTTTTAGAAGATCGGGAATCACCTCACCCAGATTTTCTCCTTCTCAGTACTGACGATCACTTATGCTGTCCAGCTTCCGATCAATGCTTGCGGCACAGACACTGGCGGCTGCGGATATGTTTCGTCGTCAGCAAGGACTTCGATCACGTCTATCACCGCATCTGCATCGATACGAGCTTTCAACTGATCGGCAAGCTGCATCGCGCACATCGCGGTGATCTCATTTAGCAACCTACCAATCTCAATCTGTTTGTCGGCTAACGACGAACCTTTGTGGAATTGTTCAGTAAGATGATTCTCCGCGTCGGCCCCTGAAGTAAATTGATCGGCGCAGAATGGGCAGGCTTTTGGCGGGGCATCCAGTTCAATTCCCATCTGCTTGACGAGCAATTCGATAGTTAGCGTGACCCACTTCTCGTGTGCAGCCTTATCAAGTTTTGGTTTTGCTGAACCTCGCTCACTGTATGATTCGCTGTCTGAGTCTCTATCATCAGGTCCAGCGTTTTCCGGTTTGACTTTGAATCCCGCGGCTAGCAGCGGGTCCTGTTCAACTTCCCCGTCAAATAGGCTGGAGTCGTGCTGCCGCGCTCCAAGAATTCGTTCAATCTCGGACTGACCATATTCACGCTTACCTTCACCACTGCGCTCATTGTGCAAGCGCCCGTGTGTATCGGGAGCCTGCGCGACCTCGAGTGCAAGTTTTAATTCCGCAATCGACAACTTGTTTAACCCTGCAAGATATGATCTCTCATGATTGCGTGCAGTTTCCTGGTAGCGTGCAACCTGCTTCGGTCTCTTCGGGTCATCTAGGATGTCCGACTGCTGCCGCCGATAAATCTCCATTAGTTGTTTAATTATGTTCTGGCGTTCCCCCGCAATCTCGGCAGACTGCTGTCCCGCACGCGACTTTGCTTTACGTTCCGCGTCGGTCATCGCAACACCGTTCATCGGCTTTCGGCCCCGCTTGTTCGGTGCAGGTCCTGGTGTGATCTGGGGCGGAAGAGACAGTACTGGCGCGGGTTCCGGTTCCGACGGTAACCCTACCAAGCCTGAAAAGAGTCGTTTCGATGGCTGTTTTCTCGGCAAGAGTTTGAGCGTGCTCATCTACGCCGCCTTCTTGAGACGACGCAGGACAAACGCGTCAACATCAGCCGGACGAACCGCCAAGCGCCATCGAGCTTGATACCGGACAGCTTCCGTTTTCCGATTAATCTGAGGACGGTTCTCGTGGAGAGCTTCGCAAGCAACTATTGGAATCGCTGGACCAAAATCGAACTAAATGAGCCGATTGAGTTTCCTACAATTCGCTGGAGCCGAGGCAGCCACATCCAAGAACGAGCAAGGGTGAGAGACTCGAAGAATTATTTCGGCGACTCTAACAAAATGCCTAAACGGCTTTTGCCAAGCTAGTGAGAGACATCGAGAACACGCCCGATTTCGCTAAAATTAAAATTCTTCGAGCATTACCGCATCTCGTTCAGTTTCCAGCACAGTGAACGCCAGCAGTCGGCCGTTAGGTGAGGCCTTTGGGCCGACCAGAGGATTTTGTCCATATTGAAAGAGAACTTTGACATCGCCGTCTTGACGCACAGATAAAAGTGCCATCGACGGCAAGAATGCAGTGACATAAAGCTCCCTCGCGTCAGTGGACCATGCAATGGTCTGCAGATGGGTCCACTTGCCAAGATCCAACCTGCGGTCCGTGCCCTTACTCAAGCTAAAAATCTGTACCTGATCTTTTTCGTTATTTTCTACCAGCGCGATGTGCTGGCCGTCTGGCGAGAGACTCCAGTCGCCAACCTTGTTCACTAATCTTAAGGAGTCAGCCGCAGGCCCCCGTTTAGGATCAAGCATGTAGAATTTTGTTTGGCCTTTCTCCTCCTCCGACAGGACGCAAGAAGTTGACGGGGGTAGGGCACATTGGTATCTATAATCGCCGCTAGCGAGTAGCGAGGGGGTACCCCCATCGACCGGCACGCTCATCAGGCGGCTCGACCCAGACGCCCTCCCTTGAGGAGTGGCAGTGTAGAGAAGCAAGGCTCCATCTGCGCTCACTTGGGCGTCTGAGTAATCCTCGGGGCCGGAAGTTACAAGTTCGGGAGCCTGCTGAAGAATATCTTGTCGGTATATGCCGAATTTTCCGTTTCGACCGGAACTAAAGTAGATGGCACTGCTGTCGTGGGTCCATCCATTCACCATTTTTGGCCAAGTGTCCGTCGTCAAACGCTGCACCATTTCAAGACCCGATTTGTCGTTTGTCCCCAATGATGCGATATAGATACTATTCTGGTGATGGGTCTTGATGAATACCAGCCGTTTCCCGCCAGCCGTCGCACTGAACGATCCTGAAGCATTAAGACCAGTTAAGTTCGTGAGCCGTTCCGGTTCGCCCCGTACTTCGCCCTTGACCGGGTCGACTTTCAACGCCCAAAGATTGGAGTCTGCCTGATTGGGAGGCAATTCGGCCAGCGAGTAGATCAGCCGTCCGTCTGACAACCAACACAATCCCGGGCCGCCTGCCGAGTCCAGAGTAAGTTTCTGGTCGGAGAGAATTACGGTGGGATGCTGCTCGCCCTCGACATCCCTACTCTCAAGACGCATTTCCTCCTTCGCGCCCGGTCGACGGCGCGCAAGGTAGTAGACGAACCGTTGTCCGGTCGGGGACCAAGAAAATCCCAAGACTTCATCCGCAGGATCGACAACCAAAACTCGATGTGATCCCTGCCCATTCGCTCCCGTAATCCAGAGGTTGTTATCCACTCGATTCCAATACAGGATGTGAGTCCCGTCTGGCGAGACATAACCATTCCCTACGTTGTCTAGGACCTTGTTTAGCTTGCCCGTCAGGGCGGAGACTTTCCAAAGGCTGTGATCCCATATTTTCAATACCAAAAGCTGGGTCCCATCCGGAAACCAACCAAGCGGAGCAATATCGCCCGAGGCCGACGTCAGAAGGCGAGTCTCTCCCGTCTCAATCAAATTAAGAAACAGCCCACCCGCCTTTTCGACGTAGGCCAGATACTTGCCATCGGGAGAGATAACTGCCCACTCAATAAAATTCTCGGTAGAGCTTGCCGTAAGCTGTCTCAGTTTCAGATTGTCCTTGGGTGCTTGTCCCCGTCTGTGCCATGAGCGATATCCGAGAAGCAGGGCCACAATCGTCAGTATGGTGGCAGCGGTTCTCAACAACTGCTTCGGCGACAATCGAGATTTCTGCGTACGCGAAAGACGAGCCGCAACATCCGGTCTCACGGCAGAGTCGGTGTCACGTTTCAATCGCTTGAGGTCGGCCCTGAGTTCGGTGGCAGTCTGGCAGCGAACCTCTCGATCTTTTTCCAAGCACTTGTTGATGATGCGCTCAAGATCTGGAGGAACCTCGGGATTAATTCGCACCGGAGGCACAGGCGGTCGCTCCAGAATGGCGTTGAAGATCATTCCCGAGGTGTCGCCTCGGAACGGCAATTGCCCAGTCGCCATCTCATAAAGCACCGCACCGAAGGAAAATAGGTCGGTGCGGGCATCCAATTCCTTGCCTTTTACTTGCTCCGGCGACATGTAAGCGACGGTGCCAAGAGCCGTACCCGGACTGGTTAGGTGCTCCTCTACGTCGAGGGTCGCTGCGGTCGGCTCCGTTCCCGTTACTGGTCTGGGAGAGAGTTTGGCCAAGCCGAAGTCCAGGATTTTGGCGTTACCACGATCCGTGACAAAGATATTCGCTGGCTTAATGTCCCGATGAATGATGCCCTTGGCATGCGCGGCATCCAGTGCGTCGGCGATGTCGATCCCAAGGGAGAGCAAAGTATCCAGGTCCATCGGACGCCCACCGATGCGGTGCTTCAGCGTCACGCCTTCCAGAAACTCCATGGCAATGAACGCGTGCCCGTCCTGTTCACCAACGTCATGGATCGTGCAGATGTTGGGGTGATTTAGCGCCGACGCGGCTTGCGCTTCGCGTTGGAAGCGGCTGAGGGCTTGCGGATCGTGCGCGACTTGGTCAGGAAGAAACTTGAGCGCGACGAAACGGTGGAGGCGGGCGTCTTCGGCCTTGTAAACCACACCCATGCCGCCACCCCCGAGTTTTTCGGTGATGCGGTAATGCGAAAAGGTTTGCCCGATTAGAGACGCGGAGTCGGCCATTTGGCGCTCATATTAGGTTGCGCCGGAAGGCAAGTCAACGAAGCCCAACTGCTTGTCGTAGTTCATGCTATATTCCCGGGCCAACCCCGATGTGGCACGTCCTCCATCTGATCGCCCGGCCAATTGAAGTTCTGCTCGGGGTCTTCTGCGTCCTAACTGCCATAGTTCTGTATCCAGATGAGGAGGGGAAACTCCAAAGTAGATTGGAGGATTTCTGGGTCAGAGTAGATGACTATAAACTTGCCGCGCTGTCCCAGCACACAGTATTCATGCGACAGGTCGCAAGTCTTGAGTCTTCTGTTTTTGACAGCATATTCGGAAAGGAATTGTTTACAGAGAAATCTCTAGCCATCTCGTTTTCCCTATCGACTATGTCAGAGGCGATTTTGCTGCTGGCCAATCCCGCCGTAGCCTTCGGCCCCTTGCACTGGGGGCTGGAAGTCTTGATTCTTGTCTCAATTCTGACCGCGATTTTGAACTCTCGGTTTCCGGAATCACATGTTCTCTGCATTATTATTCTAATCCCTTCGGGGTTTTTGGCTGGTTTGTGTTGGACCATGGCGAGTGAGATTAGTTCTGGAAATAATCTCGGATATCTAAAAGTGCAAGACGGGTTTGTATTAAATGCCGTTCTGATGTTCGGGGGCGCAGCCTACGACATACTTTTTGTTATCACCACGCGACTACTTATTAGGTGGGCAGGGCAGATGGACCGAACCTATAAATTGGTATGCGTCATTCTCCTGAATCTCGGTCTTGCTATTGCATTGCTGGGTCCCGGAATTCTTCTTGCCAAACGAAGCTTTACTGCCGCCTTAAAGGACATTGTGCTAGCCGACGTGGTTGCCGTGTCGCGCTCGAATCTATTTGATGTTGTCCTCGCGCTTCTGTTTGTTGCACTCGCTCTGATGCTGCTTACTCATCGCGCTATCTGGCCTCTCCTCACCCGCACGTTGTTCCGTATGACAGACATTGGCACAAAGGGCCGTCGAGCGATCTTGACGACTATTGGGTTGGCGTTGCTAGCTGCGGGTGTAACCGGGAAAGTCCCAGAATTACTGCAAAAGTTGATCGAGAAACTTGGGGGGTAAACGTGCCAAACCAAGCTCCGGCGCACTGGTCGAAGGATTTTGTCGGGCATTTGAGGACGGTGCATTTCGCCTTGATAGCGATCTCTGTCGGGTTGGTGGCACTGATTCTGTCATCTCGCTCCTACAACCCGTCCGTTGCAGCGCGTGAGCTGGTGGAAATCGAACAGCTACGAGGTGACTGGAGCTTTGAATGGGTTGGACGCAACACTCTGACCGAAATCATGGAATCTCAAGCGGTGCATCTTCCTTGTAAAGCGCCACGCCCACTTCACCTCCCCGTCGGCCACCCAGACGACGTGGAGGTCTTGGGTACTGTAACCACCCCCGACGCTAAGACCCAGACATTGTTAACAGTCAAACTTCCGGTCTCGACCTGGTTTACATCTGGCAACGAACATATCGCTAATACCATTCGTCTTGACTCAGGTCCCGAATTAACGTTTTTCCCAAAGACGTTGTCGAATTTCCGCGAGTGGTGGAACTCTTTGATCGGTAAGAACCGAGGGGTGTTAATACCATTTTCGATAGAAGCTCAGGCATTGGCACTTGCACCCGTCCCTATCACAATGACGCTAGATCGACCAAGAACACCAAAAGAGACCTCCCAAACTGTTGATATGGGGTTCGAGCAATATTCCGACGACAATATGCAAGGAAGCGTAGGTTCAAAGGCTGGTTTCTTTTCATTTCGGGTGTGTACACTTGCGAGGGTCCAGATTAAACAGGAACACTTTGCGAAAGTGTTTCCGGACTGGCGGACAGGTGACTACCGAACCTCGTTCTATGATCTCGATGAAGCTGCTCACGAATACGGAACATTGAATTTCGAACAAGTGAGCAATTTGCTTGCCGGCCACTTGATAGGACTCGCGAGATCGTGTTGCGAAAAACGCTATCGATGACTATGGTTAGACGAACTTAGGCGCATGCGACTAATCACCATGGATGGTAGTTCGTCACCACACTCTAGATCCCCGAGGTGCCGTTCGGGGAAATCAAATCGCCCTCGATGATCACAAATGGCAGACTGGCTGAAATCCCCGTGTACCTGCCATGTACCTCATTTCGGCGAATGTGCTGTTTTTATCGTTTTTCACGTTTAATGAAATCAATAAGTTACGCATTATCAGTGAAGCTCAGAATTCCGACTCCCCCCGCCTCCACCATATTCGCGCCGCGTGGCTATGGTTCCTCTGGCATCGAACGCGGCGAGACTCAAATGATCGCAGAATGTCCGATTTAAAAATTTCGATACCGCATCAGTTGACTCAGGATGAGGCACTCCGCCGCATCAAGTCCGCCATTGCGGACGCCAAGAAGCAGTATGGAGAAAAGATCGACGAGTTGCGGGAAAGCTGGAACGGTAACTCCGGAACACTGAACGTCGCCGCCATGGGACAGAAGCTGTCTGTGGTTCTCACGGTGAATTCTTCAGACGTGACGGTGCAAAGCGCTCTGCCTCTGATCGCCATGATGTTCCGTGGAAAAATTGAAGCCGCCATCCGGCAAGAAGGAACGAAGCTCCTCGCTTAGCGCTGCCTATCGAAGAAACGCCTCCGTCAAGCCTCCATCGACTGGAATCAAATGACCTGTCGTGCAACGTGACTGAGGACCTGCGAGAAACAGAATGGCCGCGGCGCAGTCCTGCGGATCGATGGGCTGATGCGTCAGAGTCCGCTTGGCATAAAATTCCGCGAGTAGGGTGCGGAGTTCTTCGTCGGGCGCTCCCGCGTCGAAGGAAATCGAATATTTATTGAGCGACGCGATGACGCGGTCTCGCGGAAACATCGTCGAACCCTTCACGACGGTGGCAGGGCTGATTCCGTTGACGCGTATCTTTGGCGCCAGCGAGATAGCCAGTTCACGAACGAGATGGCTCACCGCGGCTTTGCTTACGTCGTAGGCTTCGCTGCCTCGCTTCGGCACAACCGCATTCGCCGAGCTAACCAGCACCACGCTGGCCGTCAGGTCCTGCTCGGCAAGTATTTTCGAGGCTTCCTCGATCAGGCGATGATTTGCTGTTACGTTTATGTCCAGCGTGACGCCCCACTGGCTATCGTTGATTTGGCCATCGGGCGAGGAAGGAAAAATGGCGGCGGTGTTGACGATGATGTCGAGTCCGCCGAACGCCACGACGACTTCGCGAAGAGCCTGCCGAATCGATTCGCGATCGCGAATGTCGATGGCGACAGCGATGGCCGTCTCCTTGCCCCCAATTTTCTGAGCTTCCGCCGCGACCAGCTTGGCTGCTTCGAAATCCTTCTCAGCCACCGCAACGTGGGCGCCTCGCTGCGCCGCGAGACGCACTGTTTCGCGCCCAACACCGTTTCCGCCGCCAACGACGAGACAAATCTGCCGGCTCAGTTCTTTTTCCGGCGGCTGGCGGCGAATTTTCGCTTCTTCCAGTTGCCAGTACTCAATGCGAAACGCCTCCGAAGGCGGCAGAGCAACATAATTTGAATGAACGCTGAATGCGTCCGTTTTCGCCGCTGGACCCGCCTGAGGCAGCACGCTCGGGGCGTCACCAGAACCAAGAACGCTCGCACCTTCCATCACGTGAATTGCGTTTGTGTAGAATTCGCCCGTTATGCGAGCTTCCGCTTTGTTCTTCCCAAAGCTGAACATACCAATGCCAGGCACGAGCACCACGGTCGGATTAGCGTCCCTAATCGCGGGCGAGTCAGCCTGAGCAAATGACGAATAGTAAGCAGCATATTCTTCCCGATACACTTTGAGCGCGCTGTCCAGTGCTTCTCGAAATCCACTCAAGCTTGCCTTCGGATCCCACGCCACAAAAAGAGGCCGAATTTTCGTGCGAATGAAGTGATCGGGGCAACTTGTCCCCAAATGCGCGAGAGCCGCAGCATCGATGGAGTTCACAAATCGAAGAACTTCGGGCTGCGCGCTGAAGGATCCGATCAGCCGGTGCTTGGCGGACACACGGCCACGAATAACCGGAAAAAGATTCTGAGCGAGCGCGAGATGATTTTCGAGAACGGCTGTCCCGCTTCCACCAAAGAGTTTTGCTCCGCGCTGCTCAAGATGTTGCGACACAAACTGCCCCAACTGGTCGATGATCGTGATGGTGTTGACGTAGCACTCGCGCTGGGTATCGCCCCAAGTGAAGAGCCCATGTCCGCCGAGGACGATGCCGTCGCTGTCAGGCGTCTTTTTTATGGCTTCGCGCAACATCATGGCTAACTCAAAGCCGGGCCGTTGCCACGGCAGCCAGATTAACTTGTGCGAGTACGTGCGGTTGAACTCTTCCATTTTCTCGCGGCCGTTTGCGGCGGCAGCCAGAGCGATGCCCCAGTCCGGATGCAGGTGGTCGATATGTTTGGCCGGAAGAAACGCGTGGAGAGGCGTGTCAATCGAGGCCGCGACGCTGTTGCTGCCAAAAGCGCACAGCGGATACGTGCCGACCATTTCGTCTTCGGCGCTAACGCCACGATACTGCGCGTCGAGAGCGAGAACCTTATCCAGATACAGCGTTGCAAAACCTGACCGCTGAATGCTGCCGATGTCGCCGCCGCTGCCTTTGATCCACAGGACATTTTTTGCGGAGCCGTCGAGCGGATCGGTATCGGTGATTTTCGAGCTGGTATTGCCGCCGCCGAAATTCGTGATACGAAGGTCGGACCCTAACACGTTGGATCGATAGCGCAGGAGTTCGGCCGCGTCGAGTGAGTTTGCAATGCGCTCGTCCCATCGATCCTCCAAAAAACGTAACTTTTCCTGGATTTTCATCGCGATTAGCCCCGGTGAATTGAGTATATCGCACGGCAAGCGCGGCCAAGTAATCTCAATCGATGCTCAGCTTCTGTATTGACCGGTGGCGACGGGGAGACTAGAGTCACCGCTCGTGTCCGGCTGCCTCTTCAGAGGTCGCTCCCGGCCCAGAATTCTGATTAGCGGGTTCATCTTAGGAAGGAACTTCGTTGGGACCAAATCCACTGCTTGGCGTTTTCTTTCACTGGTTGGGCGGCTTGGCATCCGGCAGTTTCTACGTTCCCTATCGTCGCGTGAAGATCTGGGCTTGGGAGACGTACTGGCTCGCCGGCGGTTTTTTTAGTTGGATTCTCGCGCCCTGGATCCTCGCGCTATGGATGACCAGCGATCTCATACGTGTTCTTCGCGAGGCGCCAAACGAAAGTTTGTTTTGGGCGTACACCTTTGGAGTGTTGTGGGGTTTGGGCGGTCTGACGTTCGGCCTGACGATGCGTTATCTCGGCATGTCGTTGGGCATGGCCGTGGCGCTGGGCTACACCGCGGCGTTCGGTACATTGATGCCCCCCATCTTTCGCGGGCAGTTTGCAACGGAAGTGCTCGGCACAACTTCGGGGCGGACGATCCTGGTCGGCGTGGGTATATGTCTTCTGGGAATCGTATTCGCGGGCGCGGCTGGCATCTCCAAAGAAAAAGAAATGTCCGAGGCACAGAAACGCGCTTCCATCAAAGAGTTCAGCCTGAAAAAAGGGTTGCTGGTCGCTACGTTTTCTGGAGTGATGAGCGCGTGCTTCGCCTATGGATTGGCCGCCGGCGACCCCATAAAAGAAATTACTGTTCGTCACGGAACGCCAGCACTTTGGCAAGGTCTACCCGTTCTGGTCGTTGTGCTGCTTGGTGGATTTACCACAAACGTGATCTGGTGCGTGCTCCTGAACGTTCGCAATAAAACAGGTTATCAATATTTCACGTCCGAAATTCGGCGTCCGGCTTCAGCTGGAAGCCATAAGCCAGCTCTGGAAAACGTAACTGACGCTCCCGCGGAAGAGATGGCCGAACTCGGGTTGGCTGACGGCCCGATTCCTGCGAAAGCGCCCATGCTCTCCAACTATTTTTTTTGCGCCCTGGCCGGGACTACCTGGTATTTCCAGTTTTTCTTCTACTCGATGGGCGAAACCCAGATGGGCAGGTACAAATTCTCGAGTTGGACCCTGCACATGGCCAGCATTATTATTTTCAGCACGCTTTGGGGTATCGCTCTGAAGGAATGGAAAGGCGCTGGCACACGCACCAAGTTGCTCGTCGGGCTAAGCCTGTTCGTGTTGGTGATGTCAACGATCGTTGTGGGCTACGGAAATTATTTGGGCGTTTCCAGCACAGTCGCCAAGTAAAACCGCCACTTCGATTTACACTTTCCTGAAATTCCCGGAGGGGCAAATGCCCAGAGCTGCTTTCCGACTGCGCATCAAAGCCGGCAAGGAAGACCAATACGACGCCGCGCACCGCAACGTCTGGCCCGAGTTGCTCGCCAAATTGAAAGAGGTCGGCATTTCCGACTATTCGATTTTTCGAAGAGACCAGGATCTTTTCCTGGTCATGCAGGTCGCCGATTTCGATGCCGCCTGGCGCGCACTGGACAACGACCCCGTCAACTTAAAATGGCAGCAAGAAATGGCGCCTCTCTTCGATCCGGTCCCGGGCCTCAAGCCCGGCGAGAAATTCGCCACGATGACCGAAGTCTTCCATCTGGAATAGGTTCGACTTGGAAGCGCTTGGCGTTTCGAAAAATCACTAACTTCGCGGGGAGACACTCCTATCCCAACCGGTCGGAGGGGTGGAGCACCCACTGAGCCAGCATCCTAAATCCACACGAGGGAACGTCAACCCCAAGACCCAGGTTCAAAAAGCGAACCTGGGGCACCCTCCGCATCCCTATACTTTCCCGGGAAGTGCCGCAGTATTATTCTCTCCGTGATCCCAATGTCGCCCAACCAGTCGGAGGGGTGCCGAACCAAGTGGACCGCCCCGGATGCTAGCTTTGTCAGTATTGCATACTTGGAAACTTCGTCACCCACGACCCCACACGTACCTGCTCCGGTGCATCAAAATAGAGGCAGCCGTTGGGGACGGCTACTCGCCCTGCTCGCGTCCCAGTAGACTGCGCACGTTAACTCTCAATGGTTCTCGAAAGGACCTATCTCTATGAAACGCCTGCTCTTATTTAGCTTGGCGCTGTTCCTCTTTGCCATTCCGTCGCACGCCCAGTCCTCGTTCGACGCGTCCGCCGGCTACTCCTACTTCAACCTCGGCGGTGGGGGCGGCCTTAGCCAGAATGGCATCAGCGGTTCCGTCGCGTATAAGCCCATCCCCTTCCTCGGCATTGTCGGCGATTTCGGCGGCTACCACGGTTCACCTAGCGGCGTTTCCCTGAATACCTATACGTTTATGTTTGGCCCGCGCCTTATCATGCACAACCCCACCCGCATCACTCCATTCGTTCAGTTCCTGGCGGGTGCAGGGCATTTAACCAGCGAGGGAGCCGACTTCAATACCCAATTCGCGTTTAGCGTTGGCGGTGGCGTTGATGTCGGCGTTCTGCCCCACCTCGCGCTGCGCCCGCAAGTCGACTACGTTGGCCTGCACAATTCCGGAGGCACGGTCAACTGCACGCGTGTCTCGCTCAGCGCCGTAGTTCGCTTCTGACGCCGCGCAAATAGCGCAGTCGCCAATAACTCAAACGAAGGGTCGACCTTCATCGACCCTCCAAATCTTCCTGCAAAACGCAATTTCACTTTTGCGCCGGGCGTTTATGCTCCGGGCGCGGGAGCATACATGCGCCGAGTCTCCGCACTTAGCAAGGACGCAGACTTTTCATCCAGATAAATCGTCGTTCCCGCATGCGTGCGCAATATCGAAGCGGGCGCCATCGGACCGATTTCTCCATCGAAACAAAGCTTCACAGCCGGCGCTTTTCGCGTATCCGGAACAATCGCAATAATCTCTCGGGCCTTCACAACCTGCCGCACCGACATGGAGATAGCCTGCCGCGGTACTTCCGAAAGATCCGCGAACCAGCCCTCGCCCACTTGTTGCCGCCGGCAAGCTTCATCGAGTTCGACAATCAGAAACGGTTCTTCGGTCTCAAAGTCCGCCGGGGGATCGTTAAATGCGAGGTGTCCGTTCTCGCCGATGCCCACAAACGCAATATCAATCGGCTCGGATTTCAATGCCTCACCAACGCGACGAACGACTTCGCCGGCATCGCCGCTGCCATCGAGCAAGTGATACTTTGTGATTCCTGTTTTATGGATGAAATTCTTGAGCAGGTAGTTGCAAAAACCAGCTGGGTGCGTAATCGGCAATCCGATGTACTCATCGAGGTGAAACATCTCGGCGCGCTGCCAATCGATATCTTCCGTGCGCGTGAGCGCATCCAGAAACTCCAACTGTGCCGCGCCCGTCGCCGCAATGATACGCGCCCTCCCGCGCTCAAGAATAGCCCGGCGCAGAGCGGCCGCCGCCTGCTCTGCCGCAGCTTGCGCGAGTTGACGCTTGTCCTCGAATACTCTGATAATCACCGATCATTCTCCTTTGCAGCACCGAGAATCACTTCCCTCGAATGTCGCCGCTCCTTTTTCGATTTGCTCCGGTGGTCCAGCTTACGTTACTACGTCAGCTTTTCGCATCTACTATGATCTGAGTCGCGAAAGGTTTGCTTGAGCCGGTAAAACGCTGTCCGAAAAATTAGCTAAAATTAATAGACGAAAGTGTTCGAAACATGACATTACTCCATCCTATTTCTGTCTAGTGTGGTGTCTGCGCACTGCCTCCCTCCTCGAAGGAGTTTCCTCAACTCGAATTCGCACTTTTGAGATAACCGGTCACAAATCGAAAGAAGTCTGAAGGCAAAGGAGAAATACAAATGTCGTCTAAAAAAGTAGGGGTATTTGGAATTTACTCGACGCGCATCGCCGTCGAAAACGCCACGGACGCGCTGGTCAAGGCCGGCTTCCCTGTTTCCGATGTTTCCGTCCTATTGCCCGAGAGTCTTGGCGTGCCTAAGGAAATGGGCACGGAAAAGGCCTCGAAAGCTCCCGAAGGCACAGTCGCAGGCGTGACGACCGGAGGCGCTATTGGTGGCACGGTTGGCGTGCTTGTAGGCCTCGGCCTGTTGGCAATTCCTGGCCTTGGCCCTTTTCTCGCTGCTGGCCCGATCATCGCTGGGCTGGCAGGATTAGGCGTCGGCGGAGCAGTCGGCGGATTCACCGGTGCCTTGATCGGTATGGGCATCCCTGAATTCGAAGCCAAACGCTACGAAGGCCGCTTGCAAAAGGGCGGAATTCTTCTCTCCGTGCATTGCGATACGTCCGGCGAAATCTTGCGTGCCAAGGAAGTTCTCAAGGCCACAGGCGGAGAGCACGTTTCCTCCACGGGCGAAGCTTCGGTTGATAGCAAGCAACCGGATCGCGAACTCGCCGCTAAGGGAACTACCGGCTCGTATTAGTCCGAAGGGAGGGAGTCGAATCTCGACTTCCTCATTTCTTTTTGAAAGCAATTAGCTGAATCGCACGAATTTTAAGAAACGCATCGAAGAAGCACCGGGTAAGAAACTGGGCGCAAAGGATGGATGCCATGAGACACAACAATTGGTCCAACAAATACACTACATTTGCCGTGGGGATTGGAGTCGGCGCGCTTCTTGCCCTGCTTTTTGCTCCAGCCTCGGGAGAAGATACGCGCGAATATATCTCGAACAGTGTGAAAAAAGGGATAGATGATGCGGCATCGACCGGAAAGCGATGGAAGCGCCGCGCGCAGGAGACCGTGGATGACGTGAAATCCACCGTCGCCGGGGCTGTCGAAGCCGGCCAGGAAGCCTACCGCAGCGTCAGAGACGCGTAAATCTTCTGTCTGGCAGTCGTGTGTTATAGTGCCGCGAACTTCTTGAAGTGTGTTCGCATCTAAGATTAACGGAGGCTAACCTTGAAGGCAGAAAAAGAAGAAGCCACGGTCCACTCTGCAGGGCCAATCTCTCGTGAACAATTAATCGAGCGGCTGAATGAAGATCTTGCCGGCGAATATCAGGCCATCATTTCGTATGTCATCTATTCGCAGGTATTGAGCGGCGCTGAGTACATGAACATTGCCGGAGAGCTCGAGAAGCACGCGGCGGAGGAGCTGAGCCACGCGCTCATCATCTCGCAGCAGATCGATTACCTCGGCGGCATGCCCACAGCCCATCCCAAGGCGGTCAGGACGTCAGAGAAGGCCAAAGAAATGCTTCGCTTTGATCTTGAGAATGAGGTGGCCACAATTCGGCGTTACCGTGAACGCATCCCTCAGTGCGAAAGTTTGGGCGAGTACGCGATGGCCGAATTAATCCGCGAGATTCTCAAGGACGAACAGGATCATTTGATCGCCCTGGCTACTGCTCTTGGAGAAGATGTGCCAGTAATAAAGAGCGCTCCAAGCGCCCGCCCGGCTAAGTAAAGAAGCCGCGCGCCGTCGGCCTTGAGCCCACAAACAAGAATTTTCCCGTGGCGAATACGCCCGGCACCCTACATTTTCGCCGGGGCGGCCGTGGACATTTTCTTATTTTGCGGAATGGGGAGCTTTCCGTCGGCTGCGCTTGTCAGCGCGAGGAACTGCGGGTCTTCACGGAGTGAGACAAACACGGCGTCGACGCGAGCTTCCATCATTTCCTTGGAGCGCACCGCTTCGTAGCGTTCGTATTCAAAGAAATGCCGTTTGAGCAGGTCGAGAGCCTTTTGCTTTTGCCCCAGCTGCGCGTAAATCGCGGCAAGGTTGTAGGAAGCCGGCAGCATCGCTTCGTTTTCCTGGGCGATTTTCAATGCTTCGTCGCCATGGCCATTTCCGGCGAGGAACGCCGCGGCGAACACGATGTTATAAGGATCGGTCGGATCGAGCTTGGTGGCTTCGCGCGTGTAGTAGTCAGCTTTTGCAGCGTCGCCCTCGGAATTCCAGTAGACCGCCAAATTGCGATACGCCAGCGCCAGCGGATATTCCCGCACGGAATCTTCCATCAGGTGTAAGCCCGCAAGGAAGTCGCCGTCGTGGATGGTCATCTTCCCTAGCCCGTGCATCGCCACCGCACGCGATAGAGGATCAGCAGGCATGTCGAGAATGGCCTGAAAAGTTACGCGCGCCTTATCCCATTCGCCGAGGTGATGGCGATAAAGTTCCCCGAGATAACGCAGCGGGGCCGGATCGGCTGGATCCATCCGATGCGCTTCGCTATAGAGACGCTCCGCTTCTTCGTATTTGTCGTTCATCTCGGCGTCGAGCCCGCGCTTCATGATGGCTTCGATTTTGGCGCTCTGGGCGGGATTCATCACCGGCGCGTCAAACAGCTTCACGGTCACGTCCACGCCGAGCTTTTTCAGTTCTTTCGCCGCGTCTTTCGCTTTACCGGGAAAGAGACACTTGTCGTCGAGCACGGATTTGTACAACGGTATCGCGCCGTCCTTATCGCCCGACTTCGCTTTTTCCTTGGCCGCCTTCAGCGCGTTCTTCACGGTTTCCTCGCGCTGCTTCATTTCTGTTTCCACCAGCTTTTCGACTCCGTCTACCTTCAGGAATCCGTTGACGTTCTGAAGCTTGGTGATGACCGTTCCATCCGTTTTCGCGAGCACGACCACTGGAAGCTTGTCTCCACCGACGAACTTTTGGCCCAAACTTGAGCTAGCCTCGGCGACGCCCATCGTGACGCACTCCGTCGCGTACAGAGAAAGGCTTCGCGAATTGCGCAAGCTTGATTTCTGAAACTCTTGCACGGACGACGGGAACCAATACACGACGAGTCCGCCCGGGGAGAGCGCCTCTTCCGGTTTGAGAACTTTCCAGGGAACCTGGTAGACCTGTTCACTACCCGTGCCGGAAGCGCCGCCGCCGCTTCGCATCCCGCCCATTCCGCCGCCACCACCGCCGCCGCAGGTAGCCCAGTCCGGCACAGGCAACAACAGCAGAACCATGAAGAGTGCACTCAGTCGGGAAATCTGTTGTCTCATGACGCTCACCTCAATCTCGCAATAGGTTGGGCACCAACACGCAAGCAAGCTCCGTCGCAGAGCAGCCGTTTCGCTAATGTTCGATGCGCGTTTGGGGTGAAACGCCGTACGTTGCTGGCATTGT
>Ga0210394_10001101_pt1 | contig 45870 bp, 36 predicted proteins | sample IncBWC12MmetaG_FD_160121 | JGI IMG/M metagenome (GOLD analysis project Ga0210394, IMG submission 160121) | Forest soil microbial communities from Barre Woods Harvard Forest LTER site, Petersham, Massachusetts, United States - Inc-BW-C-12-M | ecosystem: Environmental > Terrestrial > Soil >...
ATCTTCCTCGGGAGGAGTTTTGAGACAACAACGCTGGAAGGGTCGGTATGAATGGCCCTGCCGCCTGGCGCTTCGGATCGGCGGTTACGGGAACAAAAGTTAACACGCGGCGCAAAGCGTGTAAAGCGTGAATCGCGAAATGTTTAACGCAATGGAACTACCGCAGATGACGCATTTGCCTTCAGGTGGGGATCTTCCGGTGGGAGCCCCCGCATTCATGCGGAGCAGGAGCGCTTCAGCGCTCCGAAAAAAGCTCCACTCCAAATCACGCGCTTGAGCGCCGGGCCTCCGACGCGCCACCACCCGCCGCCGCGCGAAACACCGCGAAGTAAGAAAGCAGCCGCCGCTTGAATCCAAGCCGCTCATAAAGCTGCACAGCCCGCGCATTCTCCGCCCGCACATGAAGAATAGGAGTTTCGTCCCGCTCGCGAATACGCTCCGCAAGAATCGTCATCAGAAACCCCGCATACCCATGCCCCAAATGCTCAGGATGCGTGCACACCGCGCTGATTTCCGTATAACCGGGCAGCTTCAGCCGCTCGCCAGCCATAGCGACAAGCTTTCCGTCCTTGCGTATCCCCAGATAAGTCCCCATCTCCCGCGTCCGCGTATCAAACGGCCCAGGCTTAGTCAACGTAGCCAGCTCGACCATCTCCGCCACATTCGCCCCCCGAAGTTCGATGAAATCGCAGGATTCTCGATTAGGCTCAATCCGCGCATCATCCTCCAGAATCATCTGCAACAAACCTCCGTCGAGCACGATCTGAAGCCCCTCGGGCGCGTCCATCCGCTTCGGAAGAAACAAACCCAAGCCACCGCCAGCCGCAAGCAACCCGCGCACCGCCGCGAATCCCTCCGCGTTCGGCTCGGGGAACCCACCCAGCGGCGTCACTTCCGGCGGAAACCGCCGCAATACGCCATAAGTCTCAGCAAAACTCGCCTGGCAAGTCCCTAGCGCATTGAAAATCGGATTATCGAGCGGGTGCATCACAGGTCCCCGAAGCGCCGCGAAACATTCCCGGCGACGTCACTACTGTCGATGCTCTCCACCCGAGCTTAGACTCCGCCCGCCAACTCCCGCTATCCGTTATTTGCGCCCAAATTGGCCCGCCACAAGGCAGCAAACCAAAACACAGAAATTCTTTACCGGAGCGCACCCCTCGAAAGCGTTTTAAGAACTAGGCCGACTTGTCGTCAGCAATGCAACGGTTCTTGTTAGCGCGTTTTGCGGTACTTATGTGTCCTTGAGCCGTTCGAGTAGTATTGGGGTGGAGAAGTCACTTGAGCTTTACAAGAGGACTCAATCATGACGAATAGAGAAGCCGGAATCAATGTAGTCCGCGAAATGATGGGCGACCAGGCGGCCGCAAAACTCAGCTCTTCCGCAGACTCAAACACCTTCGGCTCCCCGATCGCTGCCTACGCGGTCGACCAGGTCTTTGCGGATATCTGGACTCGTCCCGGTCTGGACAGGCGCTCCCGCAGCCTAATTTCGATGTCCGTGATGATCGCCATGCGTCAGCCCCATGAATTCGCCATCCACATGGGCGCCGGGCTCAATAACGGCCTCACATTGAAAGAAATCGAGGAACTTCTCATCCAGGCGTTGCCATACGTGGGCTATCCTGCCATCGCAACAGCACTGACTGCTGCTGCCGAGGTCATCAAGGAGCGCGGTCTGGATGTCGACAAAAACTACACTGGCCACCGCGGCCTGCTTTGATACGAAACGGCATCCGCACTACCGGTGGGGTGTTTTAAGAAGGGCAGCGCACCAACGCAGAAATCTCCACCGGGGCGCACTCCCCGAAAGCGTTTTAAGAACAAAGCGTTTCAAAAACAAAGCGCCATAAATACTAGTTTGCTCAATTGAATTCCTCTCGATCCAGCTCCGTAGGCGCGGTCTGTGCGTCCCGATTTCTTTGTCGGGGAGCGGCACAAGTTAGCCCCGGCCGCAAGGCCGGGGTAACCATCGCGCGTCAGCGCTTCCTTTTGCGCAGCCTCACCCGCGCAAAGCATTCGTTCATGGCGAACGAACCGGAAGTAATCGAAGAGACCTGAACCGTAAATGAGTCCCACAAACGGGCCGGGAGCGGCAGTTCCCGGATACGCAGTGGTAAGTCCTATCCTCGACAGTTATTTGGTCTGGAGTTCGTCGGCAACGCTGAACGGAACATGTGGCGCTGACTCGAAGCGTCTCTGCAACCCGTAGGCTTCACGTTCGAATGGGTTCCGGTAGTAGTCCATATCCACCGCAGCCAAGCCGCGAAGATACTTATCGAGGAATATGTGGGGGCCCAAACTCGCGTACTGAACCACGTGAACGAGCTCGTGAAACAGAAGCGGGTGCCACCCGAGAATGGCCTCGTTTTCACGTCTCGCAACAACAACTGTGTCGTCAAATGTGATTGCACCAGCGTGACTGATATCCAGGGGAGGTTTGATTCCAAGTCGCCGCAACAGGGGATAAAACCACGGATTCGGAATACCGAAAACTTCCGCGACTCTCACTTGTTCAAGAATCTCCGGCGCGAAGAATGGGGAAAGCACGGCTGTTTCAATTTCGGTGAGGGACCTAGCCTGGTCACAGAACCGATAACGATTTCTCTGAGACCGCACCCAAATTCGGGCGATAGGAATAGCCACCGGAAGGACCTGAGTGAGATCCATGCTGGGAATCAATTATAAGCCGAGGAATCCGTGCTTACCTCAGTTAGATGTTGCCGGGTGACGGGTGGCTCACCCGCTGCTCGAACCCCATCTCCCGAGGAGCTTCAGGAGCGATTTGCTTCTTCTCGTCGCGGTTCGTAGGTGTGTAGGGCGGAGCGCAAAAAGCAGAAAAGCCGCCAGACACGGCGGCTTCCCAACAACATCTGCGGTTCATTCACTAATGACGTGGTCGGCCCATTCCACCAGAGAAACGTAGATCGGAACCGTGCCCCATTGCGCGTTCCAACTGCTCAAGTCCGCTTCCGTGACCCCACGGGCCCGGGAACAGGCTCCTCAAGAAAATACCGGGATGCCTTTGGCTACCACCTTCGCCATGGTCTCGCTCAGGGGCGGCCATCCGATTGGTTTCACCACATCCACTGTCACCTTGCGCATCAGGTACGTAGCGTCGTGAGTGAGAAATATCTGCACATCATGCCCGGCCTCGGCCAGTGCGAGCCCGTGGGAAAAGGCGAAGGATGCGCGGGTCGGCTCATCGGTTCCCCAGGAACTCCTCATCAAAATGTGCAGTTTTTTCTTGGGTGCTTGAGGTTGTTGGGTTTGTGCCTCGCTGGTAGAAGTCCTAATGGCCCCGGCGGCGAGTACGCCAGCAGCCAGTTGCGTCGATTTTTCAAGAAAGTTTCGGCGGGTTGGCATACCCACCTCCTAGAATTGGCAGGACTCTACACGAGCCGGGGCGCTGATTTCAAACTATTATTGGCGCTTGTCGGGTGACCCACCGTTCGATGGAGACCGCCTCAGACTCTAAGGGTGCCCCATCTTTCGTGCCTTTCGAAAGGTGGGGCTTTTCGCTTTTAGGATCTACTCACTGTTTCTTCGCTGGAACCGAAGAAGTGGCCGTCGCGCTCACCCCGTTTTCCCGCTCCTGATTGTAGGTGCCGAACTTCTTGGCCACCGGTTTCAACGTAGGATAGAACTGCACAAATGTATGCTCCACCGCGGCATGCGCATCGTGACAGGCGAAGCATCCTCCTTTGGCTTGAATCTGTGCCGTCTTGCTATTTTCATCGAAGGCGTAGTAGCCCCACTTGTCCGGCAAGCGCGCATCCTTCACCTCCACGGCCATACCCGTCAGATCCGTTTGGAAGTGGCCGTCCTTGTTGATCGAACCCTTGCTCTGCGCGCTGCGCTCCTCGACCACGAACATAGTCTGGTCTGGCCAACGTCCTGAGCCCATAAACGCGCGATAGGCCCACTGTGGCACGAAGACGTTGGTGAACTGAGGATTTCCGCCCGTGCTGTAGGTCATCCCGTAGCCCGCCGAGAGAAACACCCAGGCGCGATAGTTTTCCGGGCGAATCAGATCTTTTGTTCCTGTAAACTCCGGCCGGTCGGTCGTACCCGAGCCCGCTGACTGCGTTTTCACCTGCGGAGCCGCAGCCAGCAGAGAAAGACTCAACGCCGCCACCATGAACCAAACGCCTCTCTTCATGTTCTTCCTCCGCTGCGACCTTATCACTCAATCACTCAGAAGCTCCTGCGGCTCATCCCCTTCGGAGCTTCATCGCGTGCCTCTTATCGGCCTTCATCGCAACTGCTCACTATGTCGTCTAGCGATATAGTGGTCGGCAAGTTAGACGCCATGTCTGCAAAAGTGATAAGTCGAAGAAGCATAGTGACTTGAGAGACCCTCCGCCCACCCCCCGGTCCGAAAAATGTCCTATTGTGGGACTGCCGTGTCCGCTAAGGGGCGCTCTATTCTATCTTGACAAATGGTTACCAGTAAGGTAACATCGTTCGTGCGGATTAACGGCAACTCGACTCGGCGCCCACCGTCAGCCGCCCATCTCATCTCGGCGATCCTAATCGCGAATCTGGAATTAGAATTCCGCGTAAGCTCCATAAGAATCAAGGAACTAAAATTTTCTAATCGCAAATTTTTGGCGATTTTGCGCTCCGCATCTCGGATCCTGTCCAGCCCCGAGCTACAAGTTCCCAGCTCCCTGAGTCCCTGGCCGCCATCCGACGGGCGGCTAATCGAGAATGCGCGATTAAAGTTCTATCTAAGTCCCTCAAGAATCAGCCAACTACAAATTTCTAATCGCGAACGGATGGCCATTTGTCACCTCGTTCTAGCTCCCGCGAGCCCAAGCCTGCCAGTCACGGATCACGAGTCGCTAGCTACAAGTCACGCCGCCCAATTCCAGGTGTTACTCGTCAGTAGTCACTCGCCACTAGCCACTGCATTCCTCACGCAACACATTGACTTGCCGAGCACTTACGGCCTAGCATGGCGCGCACGGGAGGTCCGCTTGGAGCCCAGAAGCGTGCCAGGAGTTCGCCGAGTCCTGTTTGGTGTCGCCGTTATTTCTAGCGTTTTTCTTCTTTCGCTTCTTGCTTCTCGCCCGCCCGCGCCCAAATCCACCAAGGCTCCGGAATCGGAATTCTCCGCAGGCCGCGCTCGCGTAGTGCTCGATCGTCTGGTGGGTGACGGCGTTCCGCATCCCACCGGAAGCGCTGCGAACGACGCTGTTCGCGCGCGAATCCTCGAAGAATTTTCGAAGCTCGGTTACGCCCCGGAGGTGCAAACCGGATTTGCTTGCGACGAATATGGAACCTGCGCGACTGTAAATAATGTCGTCGCTCGCCTCGACGGGGCTGAGCCCGGCCAATCGGTTCTGCTTGCGGCGCACTATGACTCTGTGGCCGCCGGCCCGGGTGCCTCCGATGATGGCGTAGGCGCTGCAACCGTGCTTGAGTGTGCCCGTGCGTTGAAAACTCTGCCGAAGCCGCGTCACTCGATCGTTTTCTTGATCGACGACGGTGAAGAAGCGGGCCTCCTCGGCGCGCGCGTATTCGTCAATCAGCATCGCTGGGCCAAGGAAATCGCCGCGGCCGTCAATGTCGATACGCGTGGCACATCCGGCCCGAGTTTGATGTTCGAAACCGGCTCCGCCAATTATTCGATCGTGCAGCTCTATGCAAAGCACGCGAGCCTCCCGGCCACGAACGCATTCGCCTACTTCGCGTACAAACTTCTTCCCAACGACACCGACTTCACCGTATTCAAAGCCGCCGGCTACCAGGGCGCGAACTTCGCCTTCATCGGCAACGTCACGCAATACCACACGCCACTGGATAACCTTCAAAATTCCAGCCCCGCCAGCCTCCAGCACGATGGCGACAACGCGCTGCCTATGCTTCTCGCTCTCGCGAACGGCGACCTTTCGAATTTTCCTCCGCGCGAAGCCGCATACTTCGACGTCTTCGAGCGCTGGACGATCTACTGGCCCGCTTCGTGGACACTCGCGATCTCCATCATCTTCACTCTGCTTCTTTTCGTCGAGATCGGCTGGCTCATCTACCGTCAACGGCTCTCGTTTTCTGCGTTGGCGTGGGGAATTTTCGCGTGGCTATCCATCCTCGCCGTTACGGCGTTTAATGCTTTTGTCATCAATCGCGCATTGACGCGCGCCGGTGCGATGCCTGTGAACTGGGTCGCTCATCCCGTCGCGATTCAGGCGGTATTTTGGTTTCTGGCGCTGGCTGTCGTTTCCACTGTGGCCTTTGCCTTTTGCCGTCACGCGGGCTTTCTGAGTCTTTGGGCGGGTGTTTGGGTGGGCTGGGCGATCCTTTCGATCGCCTCCGCGATTTACACCCATGGCATCGCTTACCTGTTTCCGCTGTGCCTGTGCGCCGCAGTCTTGTCGGCGATACCGCTCGTTTTTAGTCGCACGGAAACTTTTCGGCAGGGATTGGCCGCCGGACTTGTGCCGCTGGTAGTTGCGACAATCAGCGGCTTCGAGTTCACAATCCTTCTTTACTCGGCGCTCGGCAATCATCTCCTGACAGGAATCGCCATCGTTGTCGCGCTGCTGCTCACACCTTTCGCTCCGTTCTGCGCGGATCTACTCGAAGTTCGCGGCCTTTCACGCATCGCCTTGCAGACGGTCGCGATCATCGCCACCGTTCTGGCCGCGCTCGCAGCTACAGTTGCCCCTGCTTTTTCTGCGAAGTCGCCTGAGCGCATCAATGTCAATTTCTGGCAGGATGGAGATACGGGGAAATCGGTTTGGATCGTCGATCCGGAATCGCACCGCCTGCCGGAACCGATTCAATTGGCCGCTCATCCCACGCGCCAGGACGCGGGACCATTTCCATGGAGCACCACCGCGTCATTCGTCGCGGACGCGCCCCACCAGGATCTTGCCCCGCCCACGTTTACAATTCTGGAATCATCCGAGGAGGGTTCAAGACGCGTCTATCGCACGCTGATGCGTTCCGAGCGCGGCGCACAAAATGTGATGGTTTTCTTTCCGCCCGATTCCGGCGTCGAATCCATGCGCATGGAAGACGAACCGATGCCGCCCCAATCCGAGCGCCTTCGAAGGTATCTCAAAGGTTGGATTTTCTTGAATTGCCTGACGGTTCCTGCGAAAGGCGTGGAACTCAGCTTCACCTTGCCAATCGGAAAATCGGTCGTGGTCTACACGCTCGACCAGTCGTACGGGCTGCCAGCCGAGGGCACCTTTCTGATCAAGTCGCGCCCTCTAACGGCGACCACTTCGGGCGACGGCGACATCTCGCTCGTCAGCCGTCGTGTGGAACTCAATCCATAGCCGCCGGCGCGAGGCCGAAAGCGCGATCGGTCTCGCCACCGGCCTCGCGCGCCTTCCCGCTACGGCTGTGCGTCTACTTCTCGCAGCTTTCCTTCGACGTCCTGCACCACAACAAATCGCGCCTTGGCCGCTGACGTTCTCTGCTCCTGCGTCGTCTTGGCAACCTCGACCACAGTGGGCTCGTGAATGGCTACTTCCGCCTTCCCCATCTCAACAGCCTTGTCATAGCTCTGATAGGTAGACGGACGGAATGGACCATCGTTCGTCGCACTCACATTCGGAGGAGGCACCCACGCCGGATGGTGCGTTACGCCGGCGATCGCCGAGCCGCCACCCCCGCCGCCACCAACTCCCCCTCCACCGGCATTTGAAGGACCGACGCCGCCCCCGCCCGCTACGTTATTGGTGCCGCCGGTTCGCTGCGCGTGTGCCGTTCCCACTCCGAAACAGAGAACAAAAACTGCCATCGCAATTAGCTGTTTCATCTGCGCCCCTTTTCGGGGGCTCCGCCGCCGGGGACGCCCGGCAAGCCCGCAATATCTCTTCGTATACTAAAACAACACAGCAGAGAGAAAATGGGCCGTCCGTACCATGGGTACTAACAAAATTCCGCCGCAATTCCACTAGGACTAGGCAGAGCCTTTTAATTCCATCGGCCTAATGTGGGTGCTTCTTGAGGGCCTTAGGTCGCGCCAGAGCCGTTCGGCTCGAACGTCTCCCGTCGGGACGCCTCCAGTGGCACAGGCACTCCTGCCTGTGCGCCGTTATTCACGGCAAGCCCACAACGACTCCCGCACGTAGCAATCGCTCCCGTCCACCAATCGAAACGCAACTCAGGGGCGCGATTCTTGCGGCGATTCCATTCCGCCGCTACTGTCCGGGGTAGTTCGATAGCGAAGCAGATCCTCCAGGTCGCCAAGTTTATCGCCGAGCAAATTCATCTTTCGCGCCAAGCCCTGAATTTCGGACTCCGCCCGCCGGTTCACATCGAAATCCAGCTCGCCGCGCAGCCGGTCTTTCGTGTCCTGCCGGTTCTGGCTCATCATGATCACCGGCGCTTGAATCGCTGCGAGCATGGAAAGAAACAGATTCAGCAGGATGAACGGATAGGGATCCCACGCCCGATTGCGCAGGAAAATATTGATGCCGGAATAGATGATGATCGCAGCCGCAAACATGATTATGAACGCCCACGACCCGCCAAAACCCGCCACCGCATCCGCGATCCGCTCGCCGAACGTTGTCTTCTCTTCAATCAACACGTTTGGATTGCGGCTTGCGCGCAAACGCACGAGTTGTTGCGACGCGTGGAACTGCCGTCCCAACACGGTGAGCATGTCCATTCCCGCGTGCGGTTTGCGCTGCAATAAGATCAGTATGTCGTTGCGGTCTACTTCGATTGCCACGGTGTCTTCGGTAGCGATCGCGTTCGTCTGGTGCGGCGTCTGTTCGAGCATCGAGGCAAAGCCAAAAAATTCGCCTGCCGCGGGCTGATCGACGATCACTTCTTGGTGGTCTTCGTCCACCGTCGTCACCTGTACGGCACCGGAGACGAGGATGTAGGCTTTGTCGCCGGGGTCGCCGATCTTGTAGACGCGCTGCCGCGGCGAGAATCGCCTTAGCTCCACCTGTCCCGCAAGGATGGCGGCTTCGTCGTCATCCAGCAACGCGAACAGCGGAACCTGCTTCAATGCCTCTGGCGTGCACGACATGGTTCACCTCTCGCACCTGAATTGAATTTCGGCCGCTATTATTTCGCGCTTCGAAAATTGCGTACTGACGCCCTGCCCTTGATGCGCGAAAGCCTAACACGATGCGCAGTTTCCGCAGTAGGGGCACGGCATGCCGTGTCCGAAGTCAATACTCGGCATGCATTGCCCGTTCGTCACATGCCGTTACATTCGATACGAAAAGAGCCGGCGAGACGCCGGCGTTACGGAATGGCAGCTTCATCAGCAATGAACTGCGAAATCCGGGGCGATTGTGCTTTTCGAGCGATTACAAGCAACGGCGTAGGCAGATTCGGGAGTTTGCTAGGCCGCAGATGCTCTTCCGTAACGCCGGCGTCTCGCCGGCTCTTTTGCTTTTGTACGACGGGCCAATCAGAAACCACCGTGCGCCGCAATTGCTTGCCATGCGAAGCGTCAGCTAGAATGCTTGGTTCTGTGACCGCGCAAAATCATCTCGACATTCGCTTCCACGACACGCTCACCGACCGGCTCGAGCCGCTCAAGCCTGTCCACCAGGACGAAGTCCGCATCTACACCTGCGGGCCCACCGTCTACGATTTCGCTCACATCGGTAATTTCCGAACCTTCGTGTTTCAGGACATCTTGCGCCGCTTCCTGCGCTCTGCCGGCTACCGCGTCCTGCAGGTGATGAACTTGACCGACGTTGACGATCGCATCATCGCCAATGCCGCCGCCGCGAAACTCACCCTTCGCGAGTACACCGAAAAATACATCGAAGCCTTTCTGGAAGACATGCGCTCGCTTAACCTCGAAATGCCCGAAGAGCTCGTTCGAGCCACCGATCACATTGAAGATATGGTCGCCCTCATCGAGCGCCTCACGACAAAAGGGTTCACCTATCCGAGCGACGGCTCGATTTATTACCGCATCGCGAAATTTCCTGATTACGGCAAGCTTTCGAAAATCGACGTCAGCGGCATGAAAGCCGGGGCCCGCGCTGATACCGATCGCTACGAAAAAGACGACGTCCGCGATTTCGCTCTCTGGAAAGCTCCCAAGCCGGGCGAATTTTTCTGGGAGACAGCCGTAGGTCCCGGCCGTCCCGGCTGGCACATCGAATGCGCCGCGATGTCCATGAAATATCTTGGCGAGACGCTCGATATTCATACGGGCGGGATTGATCTCGCCTTCCCGCACCACGAAAACGAAATCGCCGAAAGCGAAGCCGCCACAGGGAAACAGTTCGCAAAACTCTGGTTGCACGCCGAGCACCTGATCATCGAAGGCGAAAAGATGTCCAAGTCGCTCGGCAATTTCTATACGCTGCGCGATCTTTTCGCAAAAGGTTACAAGCCGTCGTCCATCCGTTTTCTTCTTCTTTCTGTTCCGTACAATCGCCAGCTGAATTTCACCATGGACGGGCTAAAGCAGGCGGAAAGCTCGGTCGAGCGCATGCGCAACTTCGTCGCTCGCCTGAAATCGGAAAAATTCGGCGCTGGTTCAAATGCTGAAATGACTAAACGCGCTGCGGAAGCGGAGAAGGATTTTGCTGCAGCGCTCGCCGACGACCTCAACACGGCCGTGGCCCTCGCCGCTGTGTTCGATCTGATCCGCGACGTGAACACGGCCATGGATCGCGGCGAATTTCTTCAGCAGGATGCGCCTCGTCTCGTGGCCTCAATGGAAAAATTCGATGAAATCCTCGCGGTGCTTAACGACGACGATGCCGAGCGGCTCGCCAAACTCGGTTTCGGCTCGCAGAAGCCCCGCATGGCGCCCGAAGAGATCGAAGTTCTCATCGAAGAGCGCCAGGCAGCCAAGAAACGCCGCGATTTCAAGCGCTCCGATGAAATTCGCAAACAACTCGCGGACTCTGGTATCATTGTCGAAGACGTAAAAGACGGCACCGTTCGCTGGAAATATAAATAAAATGAGTATCTTCAAAAAGCACGAACTCTCGCTCCATAGCCAGCCGTCCCACGAGCGCCCCAACCTCTACGGCGTAGATTAAGTCCTCTTCCTCTGATGGTTGTTCCCGGCATGCGCTGGCAGGAATCCGTGCGCGCGCCGAACAAAAATCCATTTTTGGAGGAAGAAATGCCAGCGATCGACACGAAAGCTGATTCAAAGATTGCCGCAAAATCAAATGGTGCCGCGGCGAAGCTGCCGCACCTCGTTACCGAATTGCCCGGACCAAAAGCAAAGCAGCTCGTCGACCGCGACCACGCCGTTGTCTCGCCGTCGTACACGCGTGATTATCCGCTCGTCGCAAAGACCGGGCGTGGCGCGATGATCGAAGACGTTGACGGCAATACGTTCCTCGATTTCGCCGCCGGCATAGCCGTTTGCGCCACCGGCCATTGCCATCCCGACGTAGTTGCCGCGATTCAAAAGCAGGCGTCTGAACTAATCCATATGTCGGGCACGGATTTTTATTATCCGAATCTCGTCGAACTCGCCGAGAAGCTCGCCGCGATCGCACCCGGCAAAACGCCGAAGCGCGTCTACTTCGGAAATTCCGGCGCCGAAGCGATCGAAGCTGCTATCAAGCTGGTGAAATATCACACCAAGCGCGACAAGCTCATCGGCTTCCACGGCGCTTTCCATGGCCGCACGATGGGCGCTCTCTCGCTCACCGCCAGCCGCTCCATTCAACGCAAGGGTTTCGGCACGCTTCTCTCTGGCGTCTTCCACATGCCTTTTCCGGATACTTATCGCGGCACCTATGGCATCCGGCCGGAGTCTGCCTCGGCGGACTGTTTGAGCTATCTCGAAAATGAACTGTTCCGCCGCCGCGTGGATCCCGAAGAAGTGGCCGGAATTTTCATCGAGCCGATTCAGGGAGAGGGCGGCTATCTGCCTGCGCCCGCCGATTTTTTGCAGGGACTTCAGCGCATCTGCCGCAAGTACGGAATTCTCCTGGTCGCTGACGAAGTGCAATCCGGTATGGGCCGCACCGGCAAGTGGTGGGCTTCGGATCACGCAGGAATCGAGCCCGACATCATTTGCACAGCGAAGGGAATCGCTTCCGGCATGCCGCTGAGCGCGATCATCGCTCGCGCGGACGTGATGAATTGGGTCCCCGGCGCGCACGCGTCCACGTTTGGCGGCAATCCGGTCTGCATCGCCGCTTCGATCGCCACTCTCGGCTTGCTCGAAAATCAATACATGGCCAATGCCGCGCGCATGGGCGACTACATCATGAAGCGCACCGCCGATTGGCGCGAGAAACACAAAATCGTCGGCGAAGTTCGCGGCAAAGGACTGATGATCGGCATCGAGTTCGTCCGCGACCAGAAGACCAAAGAAAAAGCCACCGACCTGCGCAATAAGCTGGTTCAGATGGCGTTTCACAAAGGCCTGCTGGTTCTCGGCTCAGGCGACACAACGTTGCGCCTCTGCCCGCCGCTCGTAATCGACGAAGCCCAAGCCGACTTCGCGCTGAACACGCTTGAAGCCTGCATCACGGAACTCGGGCGCAGCTTGTAGGCGAGGAAAAAAGAGCCGGCGAGACGCCGGCGTTACGGAACTGCATCCTTGGCGCTGGATGGCTGCGGAGTCTGGGGCGCTGTTGCTTCTCGACACTTAAATGCAGAGCCGAGACAGATCTCCGTGCATATTGACGGCAAAGCTGCCATTCCGTAACGCCGGCGTCTCGCCGGCTCTTTTTTCCGTCGCCCCGCGTTCAAAATTCACATACGCCTAAATTCGCGCCCAGGTGTAAAGTGGCACAGGCACTCCTGTTTACCCTGAGAACCGAAGGGCCTGTGCGCTGTTGCCAGTGCACCAAGCCAAATTCAAGCACAACGATGAAATCGGAATGTTCGCCCGTCTAATTTTCGCCGTCGTTAACTTCGCCGCCCGAAACGGCCTAAACGAATCGCGCGGCGAATCGAACGCAACCCCTAAAGAACTAGCCCGCACCACCGGCATCCGCGGCGAGACCTTCGCCTACTGGTATCTCCGCCGCCACGGCTACACGCTCGTCGCGCGGAATTACACAGTGCCAGGCATCAAAGGTGAAATCGATCTCATCGGCTACGACGGCCGCGCACTGGCTTTCGTGGAAGTAAAAACCCGTTCGTCGGCGCACGCCCAATCCACGCCCGAAGACGCCGTCAACGCCGACAAGCGGCGCAACCTCGCCCGCATGGCCCGTCAATTCCTTCGTTCGCGCCGCATCGATTCTGCCAGCTGCCGCTTCGACGTGCTGGCCATCGAATCCCGCGCCGGGAAAAAGCCAGCCGTTCGCCTGCACAAATCCGCCTTCGGCATGGTCGCTGAGTCATCACACCAATACCGCTGACTCTGAGGCATCGCGCGCACAGAAAATGGCACACCATTTGCTTTAACCTCGTCTGGCCCTTAACATCGCGTAGTAAAATAGCTGCAACTTAGCGGAAACATTGTCCTCGGTCCGCAACGAGGCAAAAATCTGGACGAGGAGGGAAGTTTGCCGGAGCTTCGCAGGGATCCGATCACGGGCCGCTGGGTGATTATTTCCACCGAGCGCGGGAAGCGGCCGCTCGATTTTGTTCGCGAAAGCGTTCAAATCAAAGGGACTCCCGCCTGTCCGTTCTGCCCCGGCAATGAAGGCAAGACGCCTCCTGAAATTCTTGCCTACGGCCGCAACGGTACAGGAAAGGACACGGCGGGCTGGTCGCTGCGCGTCGTCCCGAATAAATTTCCGGCTCTGGGAATTGAAGGCGGCCTCGATCGTGAAGGTGAAGGCCTGTTCGATCGCATGAACGGCGTCGGGGCGCACGAAGTAATCGTCGAAACGCCTGACCACATGAAGACGCTCGCGAACCTGGGCGAGAAAGCGGTGGAGGAAGTTTTCTGGGCTTACCGCGATCGCATGCTCGATCTGAAAAACGACCGCCGCTTCCGCTACATCCTGCTATTCAAAAATCACGGCGAACCGGCCGGTGCGACGCTCGAACACACCCATTCGCAATTAATCGCGCTGCCGATTGTTCCCAAGCGTGTGCGTGAAGAGGTGGACAGCGCCAAGCACTACTACGACGAAAAAGAGCGCTGCATTTTCTGCGACATGATTCGCCAGGAAGTGGAAACCGCTTCGCGGGTGATCCTCGAAAACGACTACTTCATCGCTCTCGCTCCCTACGCACCCCGTTTCCCGTTTGAAACCTGGATTCTGCCGCGCCGGCACAGCTCCGCATTCGAAAATATGCCCACGCCGTATTACGGCAGCCTCGCGAAAATTCTTCGCGACTTTCTCTCTCGCCTCGATGGCGTGTTGGCGTTCCCTTCTTACAACTACGTGATCCACACCTCGCCCATCGGCGAAGAAATCAACGACCACTACCACTGGCACATCGAAATGATGCCGAAGCTCACGAAAGTTGCGGGCTTTGAATGGGGCACCGGCTTCTATATCAACCCGACGCCGCCCGAAGAAGCCGCCCGCTTCCTCCGCGAAGCGAAGTGACGGTCGTAGGTAGCACAGGCATTCCTGCCTGTGCCTCAGTAGCGTGCGTCACGTCCTCCCCACACCTGCAATCAACGCGACCTCGTTCCTTTCTTCATTTTGTAGGCGAGATTAAGCGGAGAGTCAAAAGAGCCGGCGGGACGCCGGCGTTACGGAATGGCAGGCGAGGCGCAAACTTAGTGTGAAGTCATCGTCGATCGCACTTCTTGTTGTGATGAGATTTCCATGACGGTTGCACATGAAGAGATGCCACAGGCCCAAAACAAAAGCGCCCGCGAAGGAAACTCTTCGCGAGCGCTAAATGAATTACCGTTAGCTATGTCTTACGTTTGCGCCTCCGCACTATCCTGCACCATCGGCGCCGGTATTGGCTCCGGCGCAGGACTTGCGGTCGGCGTGGCACCACCATCACGACCCGCACCCGGATCGCTCGAAGCTGTGCCAGTGCCGTTAGGCCGCGGCGCGGGAGCTGAATCCGGCGAAGCCGCCGGTCCATTCCGAGATGGTTTTAGTGTGAACATAACGCCGCGCTTCGCGTTCTCGTCGACCGTGCGCTGCAAGTCCACCTCGTCCATGTCCACGACGCTCTCCGTGCTATAGCTCGTCATGTAATGGAGTTTCCCATCCACGAGCCAGTAGTCGCTCGCCGTGTACATCGTGCCGTCCTTCAGATAAACCAGCACCGTCGGCGTGGTAGTCGCCACGTTTCCCGTGTCCGGGTTCGTGTTTGGACTTCCTTCCGGCACCTGCGCATCAAGCGATCCGCCGAACGACGGGCGCTGGAAATAATCATCCGAAGGCGCCGCGTTGTTCGACGAATTGTTGTCGTAGCCGCTGCTGTCCGAATCCGTGCCTGAATACGGCGCAGGATAGGTCACGTTGTAGTTGGGATAGATCGGATAGGGATATGCATACGCTGCAGGGTAACCCCACCCATATGATGGGCCCCAGAAACCCCAGCCTGGTCCCCACCACCAAGGATTCCACCAGCCGCCCCAGCCCCAACCCCAGCCGAAGCCCCAACCCCAGCCACCCCAACCCCAGCCCCAACCACCGTGCCAGCCGCAATTCCAGCAGCCGCCATGCCAGCCGTTATGCCAGCCGTTGTGCCAGCCATTGTTCCAGCCGTTGTGGAAGCCGTTATGCCAGGTGTTGCCGTGCCAGCCCGACCCGCTCCACGATCCGTTATGCGAACCGCTAAAGGTCGTGTTGTGGAAGCCGTTGCCGTGGAACGCGCCGCCATTCGACGTGCTGCGCATGCCGCTGCTCATTGTTGAATTGTGAAAACTCGAGCTGTGGCTTCCGCTGAATGACGACCCGCTATGGCCAAATGAAGTTCCCAGCGTGTGACCGGAGCCGATGTGCCCGGTGTATCCGCGGCTGCCGCTCACCGTTCGCGAAGTGCCGCCGAACGAAGAGCTGCTCGACGCAAGTCGCGACCCGCTCATCGAATTGCTCCTCGTCGAAGCGCTCGACCCGAAATGCGAACCGGAAGTCGAAGAGCTGCCGAAGTGGGAGCCTTCAATGTTCGACACGCCGCGATTGGGAGAAATCGAATTGCGCGTTGCTCCCAACATGTTGCTGCGTCCCGCCGTCGCCGAGCTGTTATTGAAATTGCCCGCGCGGGAGTTCGAAGCTACGGACGGTGAATTCGATCCTCGCGAAGCACCGGAGGCACCCGAGTTGCCCGCGAACGAACGAGCTGTCGAGCCACCCGCGGCTGACGAACTACCTGAATTCACGCCCGCACGTGTACCGGCCGTATTTCCAGTGTTAGGACCGCGCGCGCTTCCGGTATTACCTGAGAACGAATGCCAGTTGCCGTCCGCATTCGCCCGTGTCGCTCCGCGTCCCGCCGGCCAGCCCGACGAGCGTGCGTTCAAAGAATTCGAACGCCCCGCACTCGATCCTGCGCCGCCGTTCCGCGCGTTCATCGACGAATTGCCGCCCGAGCGGCCTCCGTTCATACCGTTCGAACGCGCTCCGCCATACGCGCCATTCGATCGTCCGCCGCCGTACATTCCATTGGAACGCGAGCCGCCGTACATGCTGCCGCCGCCACGCCCATAGGAACCCATGCTGCGAGCAGAGTTACCAGGGGATCCGCCGCCACGGTACGCACCGCCGCCACCGCCGCGATACGCTCCGCCGCCGCCGTGAAAACTTCCGCCACCACCTCCATGGAATCCGCCACCACCACCGCCGCCACCGTGGAAGCCGCCTCCGCCTCCACCTCCATGGGAACCTCCACCGCCACCGCCTCCGTGCCCGCCTCCGCCACGCTGCGCGAATGCAGGATTCGGAGCACACGCCAATGCCACCAACGCGAAAAATGCAAATATGAATTTAATATAGGTGGAACGCCTCATATATGTCCTCCACCGGATGACTGGGAGCCGGGGACAGCTCCGCTATTGATACCGGTGATTCTACACCTTATTGGATTGACCGCACGTGATTATGGTTGCAGCTTTCAACTCCTAGTATCAGTGACCGTTACCTTCTCTTCGCTTCGACTTGTGAATTCCGCGTAACCGCCCCGAAATACACCTCGTCGTAACACTTAACACCGCGCCGCCAATTTAGTTGCGCGACAAGTATCGCGATTTGGTGTTTTTTTTGTTCATGCCGCAGAAAGGAACGCCGTGATATAATTGAATCACTGGGTCCTGCCGTCTCAGTAAAACTCCAACCCGCGCACGCGCGGAAAAGGAATCCCTGTGGATCGTAACTACGACCTGTTCGAAATCCTTCCCGACGGCTCGCCCATCTGGAAGTGCGCCGTCGCCGGCCACGAAAACGCAGTCCAACAATTGCGCGAATTAGCCCGGCACACCAGCAACGAACTCCGCATCATGCACCTCTCGACCAACACGATCATCGCGGTTCTAAACGCCCCTCCCCACAGCGAATCCGTCCACTCGAGCGGTCAAACCCAGCCGCCAAAAACCCCCTGAAATTTTCCGCCACCCCTCGCGTATCATTGCCGTGTCCTTTCTACCGTCGGCTCGTCCTGATGGATGAAGGGCGTTTCGCCGGCGAATTTTCTCTTGTAGCGCCGGCATCCTGCCGGCTCTTTTGAATTTGTGTTCAGCTTGTCATTCTGAGCGAAGCGAAGAATCTCAACCGTCACCACGGCGCCGTGCAACAATCACCACGCGCCGCCCACAAACCGAGGCCGAACAAAAATGCCCTTCGCCGCCACCGACTTCGAATTCAAAAATCGGTCCTGGATCATCGGCGCCGTCATCTTCCTCGCCTTCTTCTGCTACAACCTCGACCACACCAACATCGCCTTCGCCCTCACCCGGAAAATCCTGGGTCCCACCGCGCACCCGGATGCCCCCATCTTCGACCGCTACCAACTCGCCATCGTCACCATCGGTTCGTTCTTCGTCTACCTCGCCGCGCTGCTGCGCTCCTGGGCCGAATCCTACCTTCACAGCTCCATCGTTCATGACGCAGCTATCCACTCCGACCAACTCGTCGCCGAAGGCCCCTACCGCTACGTCCGCAATCCGCTCTATCTGGGTAACGACCTGCTCGCCATCGGCCTCGGCACCCTCGCCAGCCGACTCGGCTTCATCGTCATGGTCGCCGGCATGTTCATCGTTACCTACCGCCTGATCCTGCGCGAAGAAGCCGGCCTTCTCACCACGCAAGGCGAAAGCTACCGCCGCTATTTCAACGCCGTCCCTCGCCTCTGGCCCTCGCTTCGCCCCTGCATCCCCTCCGGCGGCGCCAAGCCCAACTGGCGCGACGGCCTCACCGGCGAAATCTTCATGTGGAGCATAGCCATAGGCATGACGGCCTTCGTAGTAACCCAGCGCATCTGGATGTTCTGGCTCGTAATGGCCGCAGGCTTCGCCATCTACTTCCTGCAAGCCTACCTCCGCAAACGTCCTTCGACTTCTTAACAGGAATCCCCGGCGCGTCCCATCGGCGGTGTTGAATTTCGACTCTATCCAATGATTGTCATTCCGAGCGAAGCGACGGATCTGCAGTTCCGCTACGCTTTCGCTTTTTGTACCGCTGCCCTCCGGCCAGCGCCCCTGCGTTTTCGTCACTAACGCGCGGGTGTCCGAGTTTGGACAGCTGCTGCCAAAAACGACCATTTCCTGCGGCACACTTCGCGGTAAGTGACTTACAATGTGGGTCTTTCTCTTGGCACGCGTGGTGCGGACAAACGGCGGGAGACCTCTGACGCGGACCGGGCATCGAGATGACCGGGCCGAAAGCATAGTTCGAGAACTAGGAAGAAGCAAAATTTTTTGAGCGATTTGTCGAAATCCGGTTCGGCTGTTCGTCTATATAATGAAGGTGGGGCTACCGGCCCTCCCGAAGGCCGAGCAGTAGAAGGAAAAATCCTGACGCCGAGGGGACAAGAACCATGTCATTTTTCCGCGATCTGAGAGTTGCAATTCACTCCCTGCGCCGCACTCCGGGGTTCGCCGTCATCGTGATCCTCACCCTGGCGCTCGGCATCGGAGCCAACGCGGCCATCTTCACACTCGTTCGCGGCGTCCTGCTCAAGCCTCTCGTCAATCGTGACGAGGACCGGCTCGTCTACATCCGCCAGAGCGCGCCTGGGATGCGCGACGAAAACACCACCTTTTCCGTCCCCGAAATTAAGGACATTGAGTCCAGCGTTCACTCCGTCCAGCAGTTCGGCGATTTCTCTCAAGTCGGCTTCACGATGATCGGCCTCGGCGAGCCCCGCGAAATTCAGGGGGGCGTGGTAAGTGGCAGCTACTTCGACGTGATGGGCCTCCATCCTGTTCTCGGTCGCCTGATCGGGCCACAGGACGATGGTCCCAACGCCGCCGGCGTCGTGGTTCTCACCTACCGTTTCTGGTCGACCGTCCTGAAACAAGACCCCAACGTGCTTGGCAAAACAGTTCGCCTCGGCAGCATTGGCGACCGCACCGGCACGGTAATCGGCGTCCTCGAACCCTCCACCCCCTATCCGGCCGATACCGACATCATCGCCAATATCGTCACCAGTCCGCATCACATGTCTGCCACGATGGTTACGGGCCGCGTCCATCGTATGACGGAACTCTTCGGCAAGCTCGCTCCCGGCGCCACTCTCGATCAGGCTCGCAGTGAGTTGCGCACCGCCTATGCCTCCATGGTGAAAGACCACCCCGAGGCCTATCCCGCCAGCGCTCAGTTTGCCATCAGCACCAAAATGCTTCGCGACCAGATCACTTCGGGCGCGCGCACCGTACTGCTTGTCCTCCTCGCTGCCTCAGGCCTTATCTTCATCATCGCCTGCTGCAATGTGGCCAACCTGATTCTCGCGCGCACCGTCCGGCGCGAAGGTGAACTTTCGATTCGCGCGGCTCTCGGGGCCAGCGCTGGAGCGCTGCGCCGCATGCTGTTGGCCGAAAGCCTTATTCTGTGCGGCGCTGGCGCGGCAATCGGCGTGATCATCGCGCAGCCGCTTGTCTCGATTCTCGCTCGCTACGCCTCGCGTTTCTCGGTTCGCGCAATGGATTTGAAGGTTGATTCCAGCTTGCTCTGGGTCGGTGCGGGGCTCGCCATCCTCGCCGCCGTGATCCTGGCCTTCGTCCCGCGCCTGCCTTCCGCTGACAAGGCCAACGGCCTCAACGTATCGAGCGGCAGCGTCCGCATGACCAGCAGCACCAGCCGCCGGCAGCGCGCCTTCGCCATCACTCAAATCGCCGCTTCGTTCGTGCTTCTCGCGGGTGCCGCTGCTCTGGTCACCACTCTTCTCGCTCTTCAAGCCACCCGCACTGGCTTCGAGACGCAGCGCGTTCTCGCCATTGATGTCCCCGCGATGACCTACGGTAAAACGCCGGAGCAGGTCATCGATTTCTACAAGGAAGCCATCCGTCAGGTTGACGCCCTTCCGGGTGTCACAGGCACGGCCTTCGCTGAGACGGCCCCCTGGCGCGACGCGCAGAATTTTGGTCCCGGCCTTCAATATTCCGGCGACGGTCACACGCACACCCTCGAAGACCCTCGCGCCATGTTTCGCACCATCTCGCCGGGCTTTTTTGCCGCTCTCGGCGTTCCCCTACTGGAGGGACGCGATTTCAACGACCTCGACGACGGGAAGAGCGAGCCCGTCGTGATCGTCAGCAAAACTCTGGCTGAGCGCATGTGGCCCGGTCAAAGTGCTGTGGGACGCCATGTTTACTGGACCGATCCCGTCCTTGAATTCCTTTCCGGTAACGACGCGGAAAAGGCGCGTGCGAAGGCGCCGCACCGCATCATCGGCGTTACGGGCGACATCGACGACATTCACGTCGTCCCTGAGCCGACCCCTGCCGTCTACAGCACCTTTGCCGAAGGCGGAGGCCTGTATGGAGGCCATCTCTTCATCCACACCACTGCGAATCCCTATTCGCTAGTTACGCCGGTTACTCGCATCATTCGCGACATGTCCGTGGATCAGCCCGTTGAACATGCGGCCACCCTCGAAGACATTCGCGCGAAAGTTCTCGCGCCCGACCGTTTGAACTCGCTCGTCTTTGGAGTTTTTGCGATTGTGGCGCTCGCGATCGCCGTCGTTGGAGTTGCCGGTGTGCTGGCCTTTTCCGTCAGCGCGCGCACGCGCGAGTTCGGCATCCGGCTCGCCCTCGGCTCTCAGCCGGAAAATATTCTGCGTGCCGTCGTTAGCGAAGGCGCCATCATGGCCGCGGCGGGTGTGCTAGCCGGAGCCGCGTTCGGCTTCATCGTGGCTCGCGTAGCCGCCAGCTATTTCGGCGACCTGCGGATGCCCGGTGCCTTGCCGGTGCTCGTCTCGGCCGTCGTGCTGCTCGCCGCCGCGGTGATTGCGTCGATCCTCCCTGCATCGCGCGCCGCCCGCGTCGACATAATCCAAGCCCTCCGCTCAGAGTAGCGGCTAGGGTCTCGCTTCCAGTAGCGTAGGCTTCAGCCTGCGCCCCAAGTAACGACCACTCCGCCCCGCGATGCTTGGCAACCTCGCCCTGTCGTTCTTTTCTCCTCGCCGTTCCTTATGTGGTGCCGCCGCTCAACGATTGTCATCCCGAGCGCAGAGAGGGATCTGCAGTTCCGCTTCGCCTTTGGTACCGCTGGCCTCCGGCCGGCTCTTTTGACTTTGCTTTTTTCCTCACGTACCGCTGGCCTCCGGCCGGCGCCTTTGAATTCTGCCTTCGCCCATTCCTCGCGCGCGAACAGCATCGCCACCCCAGACCCTGCGCTCCACTAGTGCTGCCCACGCCATTCCGTACCGCCGGCGTCTCGCCGGCTCTTTTGACTTTGCTTTTTTCTTCACGCAGCGCCGGCTCGTCCTGAGGAACGAAGGGCATCCTGCGCGCAGTTTGCGTCCCGCTCGAATTTCGCGGGGCCAGCTTTGAATTTTGCCTTCGCCTTTCAATAGCACAGGCATTCCTGCCTGTGCCCCAAGTAACGACCACTCGTCCCCGTGATGCTTGGCAAGCCACGCGCTATCGTTCTTTTCTCCTCGCCGTTCCTTATGTGGTGCCGCCGCTCAAGACTGTCATTCCGAGCGCAGAGAGGGATCTGCAGTTTTGCCTTCGCCTTACGTACCGCTGGCCTCCGGCCGGCGCCTTTGATCCTGCTTTGAATCTTCTCCCTTGTACCGCCTTTACCGCCGGCGTTCCCACCCGCCCTGCGTAGTTATACGCATATCCAACCACCAAAACCATGCTACCCTTGTACGTTTTTATATGCTGACGAACATGACACTATCGGCCGCGACTCCGGCTAACCGGCGCTCCGACCAGGCTCGCCGTTCGAGTCGTTCGCGGCGGTATCGGCGCCCCGAGCGAACGAAGAGATCCGAGGGGCCTCTCTCGCCCACAGTTTTAATCTACGGTTCTGCGATTAAAACTTCCGCTAACTCAGCCACATTCAACAACATGCAATTTTCTAATAGGCGGCAAACCGAGGGGCAAGCGATCCAATCGATGAGCCTCCCCCGGGAGGATTCGCTTGCCGCTTGTCACTCATCACCCGTCACTTCGTGCTCAACCTTGGCTTTTCCCCGCCCAACCTGCGAGAATCGAATAACATGAAAATGAAAATGAAATCGAAGCCGATCGCGCCCGCCGCGCTCCTGCTCGGCATCGCTCTATTTTGCGCGCCGCAAGCCCGCCTTTCCGCGCGCGACCGCTTCGTCCCGCCCGACATCACTTCGGCGAGCGAGATTCCGTTTCCAGTCGAAGTTGTCGCCTCCGGTCTCGTGACGCTCGCGCTCAATATCAGCGTCGCAGGCCAGCCGCCCGATGTGCAGGTGCTGCGCGACATTCCCGGACTTACCTCGCTGACCTCTTCGATCGTCAAGGGCTGGAGCTACACGCCCGGCAAACTCGACGGCAATCCAGCTCCATCAACGATCACCGTCGAAGTGGTGTTCAACCCGGGAGATTCACTCAACCAGAGTATGAAGATAGCGCCTGTCGCGCCCACGCCGCCGCCGTTTCCAGCCGGTTACCTTCCGCCAGAGGTTTCGGTCGTATCCTTCGCGCTGTATCAACCGAATAGCGTTGGGGTGGGCACAGTGGTACTCGACGTCACCATCGACAAATATGGCTCCGTGAAAAAGACTGATGTGATTCGCGACGTGCCCTCGCTCACGCCGGAAGCAATCGCCGCCGTGAAACGCTGGACAATCAATCCGGCCACGTTCAACGGCAAAGCGATCATCTCGAAGTTAGTCGTCGCGTTTGTCTTTCGTTCGCCGACCATGACCACGCGATGAGGCCACGCAATGATGACCACGCGATGATGGCGAAGGATAATGTGATCAGCGGGCGCTTAGAATGGGCTTACGTCAGGGGACGACTTCAGTCGTGCCGCAAATGAGCGATATCGATGCGGCTTCAGCCGCTGAGGGCAATTCGAACAATGGTTAAAATGGCGCAGGCGGTTCGAGAGGAACGGCGATGACCTGGGGAAAGCGGCGCGCGCTCGTTATTGGATTTTTGATTTTGTTTTTCATCATCGTCATTTGGGCGGCTTCGAAGCCGGCGCGGCTGCCGTCGAATGCCGTGCTGGTGATCGACGCGGACGGTGAAATCAACGAGCAGCGCGCACCCGATTTCTTCGCCGACCTCAGTGGCGGCGGCCAGCCTGTCCTCCACGATTATCTCGACGCGATTGACGCTGCCCGCGGCGATTCGCACATTCGCGGCCTGGTGGTGCGCGTCGCACCGCTCGCCACCGGCTGGGCCAAACTCGAAGAGATTCGCGCGCACCTGATCGAATTTCGCAAAAGCGGCAAACCGAGCATCTGCTACCTCGGCTACGACGGCGTCGCCAACCCCGAATATTATTTGGCGAGCGCCTGCCAGCAGGTGTGGGTGGTGCCTCAATCGTCCGTGATCGTTCACGGAATGATGGCCCAGGCGCTTTTCATGCGCGGCACACTCGACAAACTGAAAATCGTTCCGGAGTACTACCACATCGCCGAGTTCAAAACCGCTGGCAACATGTTCACCGAGAAAAAATTCACGCCCGCGCACAAGGAAGAAGTGGAAGGCCTGCTCAACGGCTTCTACAACCAGTATCTGACGGATGCGGCTGAGGCGCGTGGAATTGATCGCGCGAAATTCGAGGAGCTCGTGAAGCAAGGGCCGTTCTCTGCCAAAGCAGCGCTGGATGCGAAGCTGGCTGACAAACTCGCCTACTGGGACGAGGTGCAGGACTACTTCAAGGCGCACGAGGGCAATTGGAATCCGGTGCCGCTCGTGCGTTACCGCAATTATTTGAAGTCGAGCGGTGGCGCGTTCGGAGGCGATCGCATCGCCGTGATTCACGCCACTGGCCTTATTCTTTCGGGTCAATCGCATGAATCGCCCACGCAGGGATTCATCATGGGCGGCGACACGGTAGCGGCCGATGTGCGGCGCGCGCGCAAAGATTCGAGCATCAAGGCGATTGTGCTGCGCGTGGATTCGGGCGGCGGCTCGGTGGTGGCGAGCGAAGTGATTCGCCGCGAAGTGGAGCTGGCGCACGACGTGAAGCCGGTGGTTGTGTCCATGTCGGATGTGGCGGCTTCAGGGGGCTACTGGATCGCGGCGCCGGCAAATAAAATCGTCGCTGACCCCAATACGATCACCGGTTCGATCGGCGTGATCATCGGCAAATTCAACGTGTCGGGGCTCTACAATATGCTGGGCCTGAGCACCGATTTGGTGATGACTAGCGACAACGCCACTCTTTTTTCTCTGCAGCAGAATTTCACGCCGGCGCAACGCGCCTGGGTCGAGAAATCGCTCCACGACACGTACGACCAATTCATTAGAGGCGTCGCCCAGGGCCGAGGCATGACGGTCGAGGCCGTGGACAAGATTGGCAAAGGCCGTGTCTGGACTGGCGCGCAGGCAAAAAACCTGGGACTGGTGGATGAATTGGGCGGAGTCGACACCGCGATCCGTATCGCCAAACAGCTTGCGCATATCCCGGCGAGCGAGCGAGTGAACATCGTGCGTTTCCCGGAAGAAAAATCATTTTTAGAGCAGGTCTTCGAGCGCGAGCGGGAAATGACCAGCGGCGAAGCGGCAATCGAAGCGGAAGCGGGCAGCTCGGCATACGGCCTGCCCGCAGCCAACGCGAAAACGGTGGATGCCATCGTCCGCCGCATCATCGGCCGCATGGACATCGTGCAAGCCCGCATAGCGTACGAGCTGCACATTAATTAAGCGGGAATTAAGCGGGATTCGCAATCTTCGGCCAGCGCGGTAGCCACGACGACGCATTTTTCGTCGTGGGCTTTTCTTGTTTTTCACGCGCAAGGCCGGACGCGCAGTTTTGGTTTTCGCCGTCAGCTGCGCGGTTCCCGGCTGAAACTGCCCGCGACTTTCGCTATACTAGCTAGCTCGAGGGCGCGGTACCCAAGTGGTAAGGGAGAGGTCTGCAAAACCTTTATACGTGGGTTCGATTCCCACCCGCGCCTCCAGCTTTTTCTGATTTCCTCTTTTCTGCTGCTTCCCGCCGGGAAATGTGCGTGGCACTCGACCCGCGAATGTTTGAACTGCGAAAGCTTGCTACGAGCGCGCGCCGACACTTGACGGTAAGTCGCGGCGCAAGCAAGCCGTCGCGCTTCTCTCACGTCGCCTTAACGCGAAAAGAGCGATCGATTTTATCTTCCCGCGCCTTTTGATTTACCGGGCGCGGCTGTGGCTGACGGCCGCGGGCCGCCCTGTTTCACGGTGTTCTCGGCACCGGGTGGAAGCTCGGTTGTCGGAGTGTCGTCCGCCGGCTCGAGGTCGCGCGGGTTGGTTTTTTGTGCGCCGAGATTTGTTTTCCTGTCCATTACGTTGTGAACGATTTTCTTGTGCTCTTCGTGTTCTGCGCTCGTGCCAAATTCTTTTCCGCACAGGGCACACACAACTCGATTCGTTTTCTGACGTGCCATTCTTCGCCTCCTGAACGCATATGCTGCTTGACTCACATTTGACCGCGCTTTTGGGCGTCGCTCCATACATGAAGGCCTGCATTTTTTCGGCCTAGTACCGCAACCGAATGCCGCCTCCCGTGTTCATTGGTGCGAGGAGGTGGGGCCACTCGTTCTAAGGCGAATTACGCCAAAAACTACAGAATGACAAGGATGTGTGGTGGCGTACCGCTTTCCCTAGAGTGACAGGGCAGTTGGAGCGATAGCCACGAAATATAAGTTCCACGGGCCCTTCTTGAAATTCAATCCTAAGCCGGGAGAACAATCATATGAAACGCGCAGTCATTTATATGAAGTGCGCATACATGAAGTGCGCAGTCGGGGTGGTTCTTGGTTTGCTTATATCTGTAATTTGTACGCCACAAGCATTCGCGCAGTACAAAGCCTCCGGCGGACTCGACCACGTCGAGATTGGCGCTTTCGGAGAACTATTCAGAATTAGCCAATCGGATACGAACCTGGCCGGCGTGGGAGCGCGGTTGTCTGTGAATGTGCTCCCGCTACTTCAATTCGAAGCGGAAACGGCCTACGACTTCAATCAAGTTTTTACGGAAACGGATCCGTCGGGCGCGTTTATTCAACGCACCAACCTGCGCGCGATCCATGGCTTATTCGGTCCGAAGCTCGAGACGAATAAGGGGCCGGTGCGATTGTTCCTGACGGCCAAGGGCGGAGCGGTTGGCTTCCATTTGGATCCGGGCCCGGCCACGGTGGGCGAATTCTTCAGCAATGTGGGAAGCATTCGAAGCCAAAACGTGAGCGGGGTGTTTTACCCTGGCGGCGGAGCGGAAGCGTTTCTGGGGCCGATCGGGTTTCGTCTGGACGTGGGCGATGAAATTTATTTCAACGACAGCGCGCATCACAATTTGCGCGTGACGTTTGGCCCGACGATCCGATTTTAGGAAGTTAGTCGCGATTCAAAAATATTGAATGCTGCATCGATCGTGTGCAGTGTTGTGATCGCTAGGGAGGCGGCGGAGAGATCCTTCGACTGCGACTCGCGCCCTCGCTTGGCGAGGGCGAGACAAAAACGCGAGTCTGCAGGATGACAACCTTCCTTCGAGGGCCTCGGACGCAACACTGCGCCGCGACGTGTGAGCTGCGCTTTACGGTCTTATTGGCGCTGGCCGTTGACTTGCGTGCCGGTAGTAATTTTGTTGCAAGTGGCCTGCGCTCTGGCGCCGGCGGTTGTCGGGGGCGGGCACGTTTGGGTCTTGCTCACGCTGCGGACCACTGCCGTCGCGACGCCTGCAGCGACTGCTGCACCGACTCCAACTGCTGTGGCCGTGCCTGCGCCGACGCCACCTCCGGCGGCTCCGGCTCCTGCCGCACCTGCGCCAGCGCCTGCTCCAGTGGTGTTCGTCGCGCTAACAACAGAAGTGAGAGTGGCGGGGCTAACGGGAGCGGGAGTCGAGGGCGAGGAATTGCCATGGATTCCAGTTTCTTCGCCGCCTTTCATCAACACGCACACGCCAGCGAGATCGCAAACTTTGCACGCGCCTTCCATGCAGACGACTTGCATGTTGCCGGCTGCGTCAAAGAGGACAACCATTTCGGTGCCGACGACTCCAGCGACGCCGACGGGAGTGCGAATCTGAAAGCGGGCATTGGGCTTGACGAGTTTCACGGCGCGGGCGCGAACTTGGCCGTAAGCGAGATCGAGATCGGTTTGCTGTTCGCCGGTATCGTGCTTGGCGATGGTGAGATTGGAATCGGAGCCGACGCTGAGGACTGAGCCGTCATCGAGTGCAACCCGAGCGCGGGCGAGATGGCCGGTATTGATCACGTCGCCCCAGAAAACCTGCTGAGAGGTGGAGGCGGCCACTTGCTGGGCGCCGCGGACGACGTTGACGATGGGCACGACGGCCGTGATTTTTCCGGCGCTTTGCGACACCTGGGCGGAAACGCCAACAGGAACTGCTAGAAGCAAACAAACTAGAATTGCGATCACGGCTGAAAATGGCTGGCGCGCGTTCATCGTGCTTTCCTCCGCGGATTTCGTGCGGCGCTGGCGGCGAGTTCGATCCAACCCCAGTGCTTGTAAATCCGTTGGAAACTTATGCGTGGGGACTGGGCGAAAAGCTATCACAGAACGGGCGAAGCGGCTAGAAAAAATCCGGGCGAAGCAGGGAACTCGAGAGCTTACTTTTGAAACAGGCTGAGTGGCGGCTCGGGGGCGGCAGCTTCCTCGTCAGTCAGATCGGGGTAAGCGATTCGCCGCGCAAAGAAGCCGGCCAAAAGATTAATGAGGCCGACGAGGGGAGCCACCAACCAGAACCGGGAATCCACAAAGCCCCAAACGAGTACCAGAATGCAGAGAGGAACTCCGGCCCTTACGCAGGTCCGCGGCGACCAGCTTCGCTTGAGAGCCAAATCTGCGACAAAAGCTGCCCAACAAAAACTCAGCACGGCGAGCGCGCAAAAAACTGCGGATACGTAGCCGATACGAAACAACAACTCGTGAGGTCTTGGGGGCGACGCCACAAGCCAGTAGAGGGCACCGCCGGACATGAAGAAACCCACGGACACGGCGAGCTTCACACCCAAAGACGATTTTATCATAGATGCCTTAACCGGATAGTAACCCAAAGCTCTATTCGGCGCAAGCACGACGGCTAATGGGATACGCCGTTGCGGCGGTCGCGGCGTGTCTAAGACCGCCGCATGAGCCCTTTCGGACGAAATCAATTCGCAACTTAGAAGCCGGCGCCGGATTTTCTTTGGGCGGCTTGTTGCTCCATTTGGGCGCTCATTGCACGCATGGCTTCGGTGGAACCGGGGGCACGCTTTTCGCGCCAGCGATCCATGGCCGCGACGTGCTTTTCGAGGTTGGCGAAAACCATCGGGTTCTTGAACATTGTGCGGAACGCGGGAACAACGGGCTTGAGGCGTTCCCAGACGACCCATTGCTCGCCGGAATTTTCGAAGAAGAATTCCTCGTCAATCAGGCCGCGATTCACAATGCTCGCCACCATATCCCAATAGCTGAAGACCATGCGCATAAAGGCGTTCTCCTGGCTTCCGGGAGGGCACAGTGTCATAACTTCCTCCGGCGACTTCGGATTGAAATGCGACATGTACCATTCGCGGGCTTCGCGAAGGCGTGGCTCGCGACGGATGTCGTAGAGCCGCAGCATGAGATTTACCTGTTCGTGATTTACGTCAGACATTTTGATACCTCCGTTTGTGTATGTTTGATTCAAAGATTGAAGTTCGATTCAAGATTCGAGGTCGCTTTGATTTCCGCCGGTTACCCTATTCGTGTGGACGGCATCTCACTAGATTGTTGGGGCGGCTGCGGCAATTCTCCTTGTAACATAACTCTCTGAAGCTGGCTGGTTGGAATGCGTGATTGCTCGAATCCGAGTTTGATGCGGCGGCGGAGTTCGCGGGCGACGTCCTCTTTGCGATTGAGCACGGTGCGGACTTGGGTGCGAAGCACGTTGCCATCGAGCGAAAGCGATTCGACGCCGAGCACGCGTGGGCCATCGACGAGAGCGGGAGACCAATCGGGATCGTTGCGTAGGTCGCCGGTGACTTTTTCGAGGGTGGCAAGGGCGCGGCCGATGTGTTCTTCGGATGGAACGGTGACATCCACAAAAACCTGCGACCAATCGCGGCTGAGATTGGAAACCTGGCCGATGAGGCCGTTGGAAATGGTGACAAGAGCGCCGGCGGTATTTCGAATCATGGTGCGTCGCAAGGTGAGGTATTCGACGCGGCCAAGTTCGGAATTCACCTGGATGAGATCACCGACGACGAACTGGTCCTCGAAGACGATGAAGAAACCGTTGATGAGATCCTTCACGAGATGCTGCGCGCCGAAACCAAAGGCGAGGCTGGCGACGGCGGCGGCCGCTTCGAGGGGTGTGACGTTGAAACCAAATTCGGGAAGTGCAGTTAAAATGGAAACTGCGATGATGATGAAGATTCCGGCGCTGTACAGGATGCCGGCCATCGTGCGCGTTTGTTGTTCGCGCATTTGGGCGATGCGGGTGGAGGATTTGGCGGCTTCTACCAGGCGGTTCGTGAAGGCTTTGAGGAGGCGCGCCACGATGAACGCGATGATCACAATCGCGAGGATTCGCAGGCCGCGGGTTTGCGCGATCTCACTCCAATTTTTGAATGATTCGGTCATAGGTAGTTCAATGAGCGGCGGAATTATACCATTCGCGCTGCGCGAGCCTGGCGCAAGTTGTGGCGGCGGCTTTTGCAGCGGGGAGTGAGGAACATGGACCATCAAAAACGCGATTTTCTCGGCGTGCTGTTTACGGCGGCAGTGGTGGGGCCTAGTGCTTTGATCGCGAGCGGCGCTTTCGCTCGGCAGATGGGTCGAAGGACGGGGCCGCCCGATCCGCTGTCTGATCCGATGAACCAACCGCCGCCTTTCGACCCCAAGAAAATTCAGGAGCACAACCAGAAGTCGATCGTCCAAGACATCGAAAGGCTATACAAGCTGGCGGGCGAATTGAAGGACGAAGTGGAGAAAACGGATTCGACGAAGACGCTTTCGCTGCCGATGATTCAGAAAGCAAAGGAAGTGGAAAAACTCGCAAAGCAGATTGCGAGTTTGGCGGTGGGATAGAAAAGCCGGACAGGCAGTGCCGCGCTAGGGCTGAGCTAGCGAACGAGCAGCCCGGTGATGCCGATTCCGAGTCCGATGAGGCCCAGGGCCGTACCGAGATACCAGAAGAAACGTTTGCGAGTGAGCACTGTGATCGAGCAGATTACAAGGGCCGCCTCGAGAAGAACTTCGCCCAGGTCAAAGTAGTTCGCATGGCGCCGCTCGGCGGCCACCTCTTCCTCCGCCTTGCGAGCTTCGGCCTGGATGTCTTGACCTTCTTCTTTGTAACGTTCGATTTCTTTTTGGTACTTCTCTTTGATTTTGTCGGCCTGCTCGGATTTCTGCAGAGCGAACACCGACATTTCATCCACGAAGAGCTCGTAATTGCGGCGGCGGATTTCCTTGGCTTGATAGTAGGCCCAATGATCGGTCGCTTTCGTCTGCATCAACATTTCTTCGGTATGCGCGCGGTGGCCGAGCAGGGATACCGCAGCGACGAGCACGGCGAGAATCGCCATGGTCACGGTGACGGGCGCTAGGTTATGCTGGGCAGCTTCTTCGGCCTGCTCTTCCAGCTCTCGAAAATCCTCAGCCATTTGGCGCACCTGTTCGCAAAACGAAACTTGTCTTAAACGGTTGAAACGCGTGGGATTGTAGCGGGAATCGAGGCAATCGAGAAGCGCAAACTCGACGCAGAAGCGCAGGATGCCCAAGTTGGAACACTCGAAGCATTGCCGAAATGGCGCGCCCGGGAGGATTCGAACCTCTGACCTTGTGCTCCGGAGGCACACGCTCTATCCATCTGAGCTACGGGCGCGCAGGTTGCGCTGCGAAGGTCTTCGCGAACGCAAGTGGGAAGCTTACTCGGTGATTTTACTCTGCTTCTGGTGCTGTGGCAAAATCAATCGCGATTCATCCCGACAAATGAAGGAAGTCCGAGCACATAGAGTCGCGTCAAAGCAGTTTCAATTTCGGAGCTGAGAGGCTTTGGCATGCCCGAGACACTGCAAGAGTACCTCAAAAGATTGCAAAGCTACCTGGGCGATCGAGATCCCCTCACAGTGCAGGCTGCGACACCGAAGAAACTCGAGCTATTAATGAAGCGCGTGCCGCGCCGGAAGCTGATGCGGCGGCCGGCTCCGCGAAAATGGTCGATTGGCGAAATCGTCGCGCACCTTGCCGATGACGAGCTGGTAGGCGCCTATCGCATTCGCAAAATACTGGAAGAGCCGGGCACAGCGATTCAATCGTTTGACCAGGATAAATGGGCCGCTACCGGAAAGTACGCTCAGTGCGATCCGAAACAATCGCTTGAGCTATTCCGCACGCTGCGACAAGCAAACCTCATGCTTTTAAAGTCGCTCGACAAGCGGCGGTGGGATCAGCACGGAGTCCACGCAGAACGAGGGATTGAAAGCATCGCAGCGATAACGAAACATTTCGCCTGCCACGACCTCAACCATTTGAAGCAAATTGAAACAATACTCCGCAACTCCTCCCGCTCTTAAGTTTCGCTCAGCTTTATTTCACCGAATGGCCACTCACTCGCTTAACAGCACGTGAGCAAATCAATCGTTAGATTTTTCTTAGATCGCAGCGTACTAAAACTCTCACTCGAAAATCGCCCCGCCGAAACATCACCCGGGCAATTCATTAAGGTTTGCGCGCTGCCGCCGATTGATAGAAAAGCGGGAGCGCATACATGAAAAAGCACGCATTGCTGTGCAATGGCAGGGCTGTCGCCGTCGGGGTCTTTCTCACCATCTTATTGGCGTTCACGGCGCGCGCGACTGACGCTCCGCTCGTGAGCGACGCGCACATCAGCAGCGCGCACCCCAGCACGAATTTCGGCAGTCTGACGAACCTGGCCGTCGGCAACGGAAACACGGCGCTGATCCAGTTCAATCTTGGATCGCTCCCCGCCGGAACCACTTCCGGTGAAATTGCCGCAGCGACGTTGCGTTTGTACGTGAATCGCGTGAACACAGCTGGCGCGCTCGATTTGAAGCCGGTGACGAGCGCGTGGAACGAGCTTTCGGTGACGTTCAGTTCAGCGCCGACGTTTGGCGCGGTGGTTGGTTCGCCGATCGCGGTTACGCAGGCGGATACCGTGATTCTTGTTGACGTTACTTCGCTCGTGCAGGGTTGGGTGACCACTCCTTCATCGAATAACGGAATTGCGCTCACGGCTTCCGCTTCGGCGGCGTCCACGTTCGTTCTGCTCGACAGCAAAGAAAATCAGGAGACCAGCCGTCCGCCGGCGCTCGACATTACGTTATTCGGGCCGCAGGGACCGCAAGGCGCAGTCGGTCCACAAGGGCCGCAAGGCGCAACGGGCGCGACCGGTGTGCAGGGGCCAGTCGGAGCAGTTGGCCCGCAGGGACCAATTGGCGTGACGGGAGCAACGGGAGCGACTGGTGCCGTGGGTGCCACGGGCGCGCAAGGTCCGCCGGTTACATTTCGAGGGACATGGGCAGCAGCGACAACGTACGCGGTCGGGGATTCCGTTTTCTTTCAAGGCACCAGTTACATTTCGCTGGTTGCCGCGAATCTCGGGCATCAGCCGGATACGGACGTCACGAATAGCTCGGGAAATTGGGCATTGTTGGCACAGCAGGGGGCAACTGGCGCGACGGGAGCCACGGGAGCAACCGGTGCGACAGGCGCCATTGGCCCGCAGGGCCCCATCGGGTTGACGGGTGCAACCGGAGCAACAGGAACCACGGGCGCGACAGGTCCGACGGGAGCAACCGGCGCTATTGGTCCACAGGGTCCTATCGGAGTGACGGGCGCGACGGGCGCAGTCGGTGCGACGGGAGCAACGGGCTCGCAAGGACCTATCGGAGTTACGGGAGCGACAGGGCCAGTCGGACCACTGGGTCCAGCAGGTCCAACGGGAGCAACCGGTGACGTTGGACCAACGGGCGCGACAGGAGCAATCGGTCCGCAAGGTCCCCCTGTCACGTTTCGCGGGACGTGGAACATTGAGACGACGTACGCAATCGGCGACAGCGTTTTCTTTCAGGGCGCCAGTTACATTTCATTGGTAATCGGCAACACCGGGCATCAGCCGGACACGGATGTCATGAACAGCTCCGGCAACTGGGCAGTGTTAGCCCAAGAAGGCGCGACGGGAGTTGCGGGGCCAACGGGGCCACAAGGTCCCATCGGTGTAATGGGAGCCACTGGCCCGGCCGGGCCGCAAGGTACGACGGGATTGACAGGCGCAACCGGAGCTGTCGGTCCGCAAGGTGTCGCGGGACCAACCGGAGCTACAGGCGCGATGGGAGTGGCGGGCGCCACAGGAGCAACCGGGGCAACGGGTGCAGCGGGCCCAGCCGGTCCGACAGGAACAACCGGGGCGACCGGAGCAGCAGGTCCGGCGGGTCCGATTGGAGCAACGGGCGCGACAGGTCCAGCAGGTCCGACCGGCGCTCAAGGGCAATCATTCATTTTTATCGGAACCTGGAATTTTGCGACGAACTACGGCCTCGGCCAGACGGTTTTCTTTCAAGGATCGAGTTACATCTCGTTGGTCAATGGCAACGCCGGCCATCAGCCGGACACGGATGTAATGAACGCCGGCGGCCACTGGGCGCTCATGGCCCAAGAAGGTGCGACGGGCACAGCGGGAGCAACCGGCGCAACCGGTCCGCAAGGTTCTGCCGGCGTTATGGGAGCAACGGGAGCTGCCGGACCACAAGGAGCGGTAGGTCCGGCTGGGGCAACTGGAGCGGCAGGCGCTGTCGGCGCAACCGGTGCGGCTGGCCCGCAAGGCCCAACCGGATCTGCGGGAGCCACCGGCCCGCAAGGTCAATCGATCACCTTTGTCGGCACCTGGAACCAGATCACCACCTATGCCACCGGCCAAACGGTTTTCTTTCAGGGCGCGAGCTATATCTCACTCGTTAATGGCAACCTCAATCATCAGCCCGATACGGACGTAACCAATCATCTGGGAAATTGGGCGCTCATTTCACAACAAGGCGCTACCGGTGCGACCGGCGCAACCGGTGCCACGGGCGTGCAGGGACCGCAAGGAACAACGGGACCCGCGGGAGCGACGGGTGCGGCAGGACCTACCGGCCCCACAGGGTCAGCGGGCGCGACTGGTCCGCAGGGTCCGCCGGTGAGCTTCCAGGGCAATTGGAGTGCAGCGACAACCTATGCGATCGGCGGCGCCGTTTTCTTCAGCGGTTCAAGTTACATCTCGCTGGTGGCCGCCAATTTGAATAATCAGCCGAGTACGTCTCCGGCGGACTGGGCAGTACTCGCTCAGCAGGGTTCTACAGGCGCGACCGGAACGACTGGTGCTACCGGACCAGCAGGACCGGTCGGTGCCGTGGGTCCGGCCGGCGCAACGGGAGCAACCGGCGCGGCCGGTGCTACGGGAGCAACAGGCCCGCCGGTGAGTTTCACCGGTGCGTGGAGTGCAGTAACCACATACGCGGTTGGAGCCGCCGTTTCCTTTAGCGGGTCGAGCTACATTTCGGTGATTGCAAATAACCGCAACCACACACCAACTACGTCGCCTGCAGACTGGGCGCTTCTCGCGCAGGAAGGCGCCAACGGTGCAACGGGTGCCACAGGTGCCACGGGTCCAGCAGGTCCAACCGGGGCCGCGGGTGCAACCGGCGCAACCGGTTCCACTGGAGCGGTGGGGCCGCAAGGTCCGCCGGTCAGCTTCATAGGTACGTGGAGTGCCGCGACAACTTACGCGATTGGCGGCACCGTCTTCTTCAGTGGATCGAGCTACATCTCGTTGGTTGCGGCCAATCTCAACCATCAGCCGAGCATCTCGCCTGCACAGTGGGCCCTGCTTGCACAACAAGGTTCGGCCGGAGCAGCCGGCGCGACGGGAGCTACAGGCGCGCAAGGCCCGCAGGGAACTGCCGGCGTAACGGGCGCGACCGGAGTTGCCGGACCAACCGGCCCGACCGGAGCCACGGGTGCGAATGGAGCTATTGGACCACAAGGTCCGCCGGTCAGTTTCATCGGTACGTGGAGTGCCGCGACAACTTACGCGATTGGCGGCACCGTCTTCTTCAATGGCTCGAGCTACATCTCGCTGGTTGCCGCGAACCTCAACCATCAGCCAAGCACCTCGCCCACGCAATGGGCGCTTCTCGCGCAACAAGGTTCGACTGGTGCCACGGGCGCGCAGGGACCGCAAGGCGTGCAAGGACTAACCGGTGCGACGGGCGCAACCGGCGCGACTGGAGCTCAGGGAACGCAGGGCGTGGCCGGTCCAATCGGCCCAGCGGGAGCAACAGGCGCCACGGGGGCAACCGGTGCTGCGGGTGCAACAGGAGCGGCAGGCCCTATCGGCGCAACTGGTCCAGCCGGGCCGGTAGGCGCAACAGGCGCAGCCGGAGCAACCGGTGCCACAGGGGCAGCAGGTCCGATTGGCGCAACAGGTCCAGCCGGTCCAACCGGCGCCGCGGGTGCCACAGGTTCGACAGGGCCGCAAGGCCCACCGGTCAGCTTCATCGGCACGTGGAGTGCCGCAACAAGCTACGCGATCGGCGGCAGCGTGTTTTTCAACGGGTCGAGCTATATCTCGCTGGTGGCAGCCAACCTTAACCACCAGCCTGATACCTCACCGGTGCAATGGGCGCTCCTCGCGCAACAAGGTTCGGCAGGCGCCACGGGCGCAGCCGGAGCGACTGGTGCCACCGGCGCGCAAGGAGCACAAGGTGTTCAGGGCCCCGCAGGTCCAATCGGAGCGACTGGCGCAGCCGGGGCAGTTGGAGCAACGGGCGCGACCGGCGCTCAGGGTGCGATAGGGCCGGCGGGTCCCACAGGGGCAGCTGGAGCCGCAGGCGCTAGCGGTGCTCAAGGGCCGGTAGGTCCGGAAGGAGCAACGGGCGCAACCGGTCCGACTGGACCCAACGGCGCACAGGGTCCGCAAGGGCCCCCAGTGAGTTTTCAAGGTACGTGGAATTCCGAGACAACCTACGCGATCGGCGGTTCCGTTTTCTTCAACGGTTCGAGTTACATCTCTCTGATCGCCTCCAACCTGAATAACCAGCCGGATATTTCCCCCAGCCAATGGGCGCTTCTCGCACAACAAGGTGGCACAGGTCCGCAAGGTCCGGCGGGAGCCGACGGTGCTCAGGGCCCGATGGGGCCGCAGGGTTTTGAAGGCCCACAAGGACCTCAGGGCGCGCAGGGCCAGCAAGGATTTCCGGGGAATCAGGGCCCTCCGGGCCAAAACGGCATGGATGGCGCCCCAGGTATCCAAGGCAATCCGGGGCCTCCGGGTCAAAACGGCATGGACGGGGCGCCGGGTGCGCAAGGTCCAACCGGACCAACGGGCCCCGCTGGGCTCAACTTCCGCGGCCCGTGGAACAGCGGGACGATTTATGTCCCTGCCGACGGCGTCTCATTCGGTGGATCGAGCTACATCGCACTTCAACCGAATGCGAACACCGAACCGGACACGGACGTTACGAACAATGGCGGCAACTGGGCGCTTCTCGCGCAGCGCGGGGCGAGTGCGGCATTTCAGGCGTACCACGATCTCTCGGGAATCGGACCTTCCGAGGGCCCGCCGACCACTTTCCTGAGTCCAATTGCGAGTAAGACAGAGGCATCGCCGGAGGACGGGTCCGTCGTGGCTACTGCGCCAGTTGCATGCACGATGACCTCGATGGTGGTGCGCGCAGATACACCGGTTAGCTTCGGAGATTCGGTCGTCTACACGCTTCGAGTCGGCAGCATTATCACCCTGCCCGATACGAACGACCTGGCCGACACCGCACTCTCTTGCACGATGAATCAACTCACCCAATCATGCTCCGTCACGGTACCTATTCCGGTCAGCGCAAACGCCTTATTCGATGTGAGCGTGACCGTGAACGGAGATCCGACGCCAAGTCCCCACCATGTGATTGTCGCTCTGGTTTGCCAGTAACCGCATGAGCAGCACGGGGAGAGCGCAATGAAGATCGAGCGCATTGGCAAATTGAGAGTGGCGGCGCTGGCATGCGCCGCAATTCTCACAGGCGCGCTCGATGCCTCGGCGCAGGCGCCCATTATTTCGCTCTCTCCCGGCGACACAATCAACACCGTTGCCGGAACCGGCGTCAAAGGATTCTCAGGCGACGGCGGCGCAGCTTTAAGCGCGGCGCTGGCCAATCCGTTTTCCATGGCAGCCGACGCAGCTGGCGATGTCTACGTCGCCGATCGCGACAATCATCGCGTGCGGCGCATCGATACGAGCGGGAATATAACGACGGTAGCAGGAAATGGGGAACAAGGATTTTTCGGTGATGGCGGCCTCGCGACGAGCGCCAGCTTGAATACTCCAACGGCGGTCGCGGTCGACACGAACGGAAACATCTACATCGCGGACAGCAACAACAACCGCATTCGCGTTGTTGCCAACGGCACCATCAACACGTTCGCGGGCAACGGCACTGCCGGGTATTCCGGCGATGGTGGCGCAGCCACGAGCGCAACACTCTTCACGCCGCGCGGCGTGGCGGTGGATGCCAACGGCGTGGTCTACATCGCGGATACGAACAACCACGTGGTTCGCAAAGTAAGCGCCGGAACAATTTCAACGATCGCAGGGAACGCTCAACAACAGGGCTTTTATGGCGACAACGGCACAGCCGGCTCTGCCGGACTCGACACCCCCACAGGGGTCGCAGTAGACGCGGCCGGAAAAGTGTATGTCGCTGATTCGAACAATCACCGTGTGCGTTTGTTGAGCGGCGCGACGCTCTCGACGTTCGCGGGAAATGGCACGGCCGCATACTCCGGCGATGGCGGAGCCGCCGCCAGCGCTGCCATCGCTTTTCCGCTCGGTGTTTCGCTGGACGCGATGGGCAACATTTTCGTAGCCGATTCGAATAATCACGTGATTCGCCGCGTCGGCAGCACCGGCACGATCACCACGATTGCTGGGGAAGGCGAACAGGGATTCTTTGGCGATGCGGGCGGTCCAAACGCCGCCGTACTCGATACACCGTCGGGCGTTCTCCCGCTCAACGGCAACGTCTTTATCGCCGACTTGAACAATCAACGCCTCCGAAGCACCAGCGCTACCTTGCTGATGTTTGCGAATCAGATTGTCGGCACGCAAAGCCCGGTTCAAACCGTCACGGTGACGAATTCCGGAAACGCTGCCTTGACGCTCTCGTCCGTCGCGCCGTCTTCGCCAAGCTTCGCCCTCGCACCGAGTGGGACATGCGGAGTGACTTTCCCGGTCAGCGTCCCGGCGAGCATGAGCTGCACGCTGGACATAGTCTTCGATCCCGCCTCGGTTGGATTGATCAACGCGAGCTTCGGCGTGGTGAACAACGCCGCCGGCAGCCCCCAGCTCATCACCGTAACCGGCACCGGCTTGCAGGATGGCACCACCCTGGCGCTCGTTTCATCGCAACCCGTATCGAACGTAAACTCACCGGTCACTTTCACCGCGACAATTACTCCCACCACGCCGACGACAGCGCCGACGCCCACCGGCACCGTCGTGTTCTCAGATGGCGCGACGAATGTGGGAACCGTGAACGTAAGCGCGAGCGCCGCAAGCTTGACCACCTCTACGCTCACCGCGGGGACGCACACCATCACCGCAACCTACAGCGGCGACACGCTGTACACAGGCAGCACCGCGAACCTGATGCAGAAAGTAATCGGGCCGCCGAATATCCAACTCGTTTCGAGCCTGAATCCATCCACGCCAGGCGCGAACGTCACCTTTACCGTCACGGTGAGCTCGTCCAACGGCACTCCTACCGGCACAGTTATATTCAACGACGGCTCCACAGCTCTAACCATCGCGCTGCCGCTCGACGGCTCCGGAGCTGCTGCATTCAGCACGGCTACTCTCGCGGCTGGCACGCATCCGATCACCGCCGTCTATAGTGGCGACGCGAACTTCACCACCGTCACCTCGCCAATCGTCTCCCAGCGCGTCGAGGACTACACGATCGCCGTCATGCCTGCTTCGGCCACCATCAGAACCGGCCACTCCGCGAGCTTCATGATTACCACCACGCCGCTCGGCGGATTCTCATCGCCGATCACGCTGCAGTGCACAAACCTGCCGCTGTACGCCTCGTGCGAGTTTGAACCGGCCGTGATAACGCCAAACGGCACTGCCATCACTTCGAAGCTGGTAGTAAAAACTGAAATGTTTCAGGCGCAAGTACGTCAACCGCGCGAAAGATATCCGTGGAATCCGGGATGGCCGGCGAGCATCCTCGCAGCCGCGGGAATGATTTTCCTCGCCGCACTCCGGCCGCGCACATTCCGCCGCCCAGCAATGCTATGGGGCACTATCACCGTCGTCGCGCTTATTGCGCTGACGAGTTGCGCCGGGATCCCGCCATCGGCAATCTTGAAGACGCCACCGGGCGATTACATCATCACCGTGAACTCTTCGGGGAATGTGGGTGCAGTACCCGAAATGCACACAGTGAATGTGACCATTACAGTCACGCCGTAAAACAAGCCTGTGAAGAGTAGTTTTCTTGAGGGCAACCGCCCGAGATTCCGCACGCCTGTTGCGACACCCGGACTGCCCAATCCCTGCGCTATACTCGTACCGGCGAATCGCAAATTGTCGCGGTTAAATCCTCCACGAGGCCTCCATGTCCGCCGATAAATTCAAAGCTCTCATCGCGGAAGGGAACAGCAGCGCGTACAAAGTCGCTTTCAAGGAACTCACTAACGACGAACTCCCCAAAGAAGATGTCCTCCTCGAAGTGCAATACTCGTCGCTGAATTATAAGGACGGCCTCGCCGTCACCGGTCGCGGAAAAATCATCCGGAAATTTCCGATGGCGCTCGGGATCGACATGGCGGGGCGCGTTCTCGAATCGAATTCGCCGGAATTCCGCGCCGGCGATCCAGTGCTTGCGGTTGGTAACGGCTTCAGCGAAACGCGCTGGGGCGGCTATTCTCAGCGCCAGCGAGTTCCTGGCACCGCGCTAGTCCACATCCCGAAAGGCCTCACGCTCAAGCAAACGATGGCGATCGGCAGCGCCGGCTTCACGTCTATGCTCTGCCTGATCGCGCTCGAACACTACGGTGTAAAACCCGGCGAAAAGGAAATCATCATCACGGGAGCGGGAGGCGGCGTTGGATCCACAGCCGTGGCCCTCTTCGCCGCCAAGGGATACAAAGTCGCTGCCTCCACCGGCAGGCCGGAGCTGCACGCATTCCTGCGCGAACTTGGCGCCACGACGATCGTGGATCGCGCCGAACTCGCGCAAAAAACCGCGCCACTCGCCTCCGAGCGCTGGGCAGGCGGCGTCGATTCAGTCGGCGGACAAACCCTCGCATCGCTTCTCGCGGCTACCGCCTCTTACGGCGCGATCGCAGCCTGCGGCTTGGCCGGCAGCACCGAACTTTCCACCACGGTGTTTCCCTTCATCCTGCGCAACGTCGCGCTTCTCGGCATCAATTCCGTCCTCACCCCAAGACCCCTCAGCATTCAAGCCTGGGAACGCCTCGCCCGCGAATTGCCTCTCGATAAGCTGGATTCGCTCACAACCACCGAGCCGCTCTCCTCGATCTACGATCTGGCTGAAAAAATCCTGGCAGGCAAAACCCGCGGCCGCGTCGTAATCGACGTCAACGCATAACTGAATATCGAAATCGTCAATTTAGCAGCGCCGTGCTAGCAGTTTATATGACCGCACAGCACCCGCAGGCGGCCAAGACCGCCAAAAAGTCTGTGCTAGAGTAATTTAGGTAGGCGTCAACATGGCGGAAGGAAGCTAATGGCGATCCTGGTCACCGGCGGCGCGGGCTATATCGGCAGCGTCACTGTCGAGCGACTTACGAGTAAAGGTGAAAGTGTCGTCGTCCTCGACGATCTCGGCCACGGCCATCGCGAATCCTGCGATGCCGCCATCCCGTTTTATCAAGGCTCCGCCGGCGATCGCGCCCTCGTCGCTCGAATCGTGAAAGAGCACGCCATCGAATCCTGCATCCATTTCGCCTCATTCATCAGCGTCGGCGAATCCCAACAAAATCCCGCGGAGTATTTCGAAAACAATGTGGGCCAGGGAATCTCGCTCCTGGGCGCTTTGCTGCACGCCGGCATCCGCCGTTTTGTCTTTTCCTCTACGGCCGCCGTTTATGGCGAGCCCGAGAAAATGCCGATCGGCGAAGATTGCCCGCAGTGGCCGAAAAATCCCTATGGCTGGACGAAGTTCACCCTCGAACGCCTTCTCGAAACCTACGACGCAGCCTACGGCTTGAAATCAATTAGCCTGCGCTATTTCAACGCCTCCGGCGCCACCCAGCGTTGCGGCGAAGATCACGATCCTGAAACTCACTTGATCCCCAACGTGCTTGCCGCCGCCGCTGATCCCCACAAAGAAGTCCGCATATTTGGCAATCAATATCCCACACCCGATGGCACCCCCATTCGCGACTATATTCACGTGGCCGACCTCGCCGATGCGCACATTCGTGCTCTCGATCATCTTCGCCAAGACTCCGCATCCCACGCGTTCAATCTCGGCTCGGGCCGCGGCTACTCCGTTCTCGAAGTTATCGAAACAGCCCGTCGCGTCACGGGACTCCCCATCCGCGTCCGAATCGAGGCTCCCCGGGCAGGCGATCCGCCGCGTCTGGTCGCCGATCCCACGCGCGCCAAATCCGTACTCGGGTGGTCTCCTGCTAAATCCGATTTGCCCTCGATCATCCAATCGGCGTGGGATTGGCGGAAAAAATTTCCTTACGGTTACAAGTCGCTCGCCAGCACAAGGTAGCGCCATCCTCAGCTTTCTAGCCTCGATATACTATTAGGACAATTCTTCCCCCAAGTCCGTCCCCGCCTCGGCTCGCGAGAGTATCTTTGAATTGGGGGCCCAGCTCGGCTCGATGAATCGCCGGAAAGGCGAATTTCCAAGCGCTCCACTTCGTCGCACGCTTAACCACATTCCGCAGTCACGAAGGGGCGCGTGAACTGCCGAGTCCGGGTTTCCACGAAGTATCATCGACACATTTTTTGTTTGATAGCTGTGAGGCGCGATGAAAGCTGCAACCCGTCTTTCCTGCGTCAGACTCGTGGCCGCCGCATCCATCTTTATCTTCTGCGCCGCTCGTGCTTCCGCGCAATCCGACTACTCCGTAATCAAGGTGGAGGATGGCGGAACCATCACCGGAACGGTGAAATGGTCCGGCCCCACTCCCAAGACCCCCAAACTTCCCATCACGAAGGATCCAAGTGTTTGTGACCCCGCGTCTCACAAGATTCGCGACCTCGAGCGACTCGAGGTCGGACCCGACGGCGGCGTCGCCAATACCGTCGTGTTCCTGAAGGACATCACCAAGGGCAAGGCCATGGACCTTCCCGACTCGCGCCAGCATCTGGACCAAAAGAGTTGCCGTTATCTCCCGCACATCATGCTCGTTCCGCAGGGCGGCAACCTCGATATCAAAAGCAGCGATCCAGTTCTGCACACTGTCCATATGACGGGCGCCGCTTCCAACAACATTCCGTTCCCGATGCAGAATCAGACGATCCCTGTCAATTTACCGCGCAATGGCGTCGTCGAACTCAAATGCAATGCCGGGCACGTCTGGATGAACGCGGAAATCCTTATCGTGAAGCATCCTTACTATGCGGTCACCGACGACCATGGTTTCTTCAAGCTAACCGATGTACCCGCTGGAGAATATGAAATCGAAGCGTGGCACGAAGGCTGGCAGAACATGTCCGAAGAATCCGTTCTCGATGTCGCCGCCCAGGTGAGGGTAAAACGGCCCGTCTATAGTCCGCCGGAAACTTGGGCGAAGAAAGTCAGCGTGAAACCCGGAGAAACGGCTGAAGTCAATTTCAGTATCAGCGCAGAGAAACAGGTTCGAAATTAGAAAAGCCCCGGCGTGAAGTCGGGGCTTTCTCTAACTTGCTTCCTGATCCGCCCTACTGCCGGCGGCCGTTGTGCTTCTTGTTGTAGATGTTGCGTGACGCCCGATTCTGCTGCTGGTTCAATGCTTTCTTGTCCGTGCCCGTCAGCTTTCCGCCGTTGGCTTCGCGCATTCCCGCCTCTTCACGGTTGATGCCCTGTTGCTGCTTCTCGAGTTTGGCGGTTTCTCCCGGCGTCAACTGGCCGCTCTTGACTCCCTGCGCGATGCGGTCCTGCTGATTTTCCTTCCGCTGGCCCACTTCGCCCGGGCCGTCGTGCTGCACGGCGCCATTGTGCTTGTCGTCATAGATCTGGTTCGACAGGCGATTCTGCTGGTTGTTCAGTTTGGATCGGTCAGCAGCCGTAAGGTGGCCGTCGTCTTCTGAACGCATCGTTCGCTCTTCCTTGTTCAGTCCGGCCTCCTTGGTTTCGAGATTCTTGGTTTCTCCGGCCGTGAGCTGGCCGCTCTGCACGCCCTGCCCGATCCGATCCTGCTGATTTTCCTTGCGCTGTTGAATCGTGTGCGGCGGGTCGTTCGTCGTCGATTGCGCGAAAATGGCTGGCGCCGACAAAACGAAGAGCGCTGCACCGGTCAACACTGCATTCATCGCTTTCATCTCATCCTCCCGTGTATAAGTGCGAATTTCCGTTTGGCCCCTTGCATCCACCACAAAGGCCGTATGCCGATGAAACACCGTCTTGCCGGTAAAGTTGCGCGGGCTCACTGGAGCTGCTGTAAGCCCCATGGACGCAGCGCCTTGCAGAAAAATGAGATGGTTCGAAGGGGCCAGAATGCGCATCCAACTTTGTAACGAATGCGTACTCACAATGACTACATATAGAATGCAGATAGGAATCTTTCATGCCGAATAAGAAAAGCTCGGATTTGACCTACGCCGATGTGACCCCCAAAGGGGTTTACGTGGGGCGGCGCAATTTCCTGCTGGGCTTGCTGGCCACAGGTGTCGCGGTGGAAGGCTACAAAAAGCTCTCCCATCTTCCGTCTGCATCTGCGGCCGGAAATGCCCCGGTGAAATTGACCGGTTACACAAAATGGCCGGGCAGCACCACCGAAGAGCAAACCCCACTCGAGAAAACCACTCACTACAACAACTTCTACGAATTCGGCACGGGGAAAGGCGATCCGGCGGACAACTCGAAAAATTTCGTCACCATGCCGTGGACCGTATCCGTGGAAGGCGAAGTAAAAAAACCGCGCAAGTTTTCGATGGACGAAATCATGAAGCTCGCGCCCCTCGAAGAGCGCATTTATCGCCACCGTTGCGTAGAAGCCTGGTCCATCGTCGTTCCGTGGATCGGATATTCCTTCAGCGCGCTTGCAAAGTTGGTCGAGCCCACTGCGAATGCCAAATACGTTGCCTTTCAGAGTTACTACGATGTGAAGCAGATGCCCGAAGGCCCGTCGGCGGGAATCGAGTTGCCCTATGTCGAGGGCTTGCGAATTGACGAAGCGATGAATCCGCTCACGCTTCTCACCGTCGGGATGTACGGCGAAACCCTCCCCAATCAGGATGGCGCGCCCGTGCGCATGGTGATTCCGTGGAAGTACGGTTTTAAGAGTATCAAGTCGCTCGTGAAAATCCGCTTCGTCAAAGATCAGCCGCCCACCACCTGGAATATCGCCAATCCACGCGAATACGGCTTCTACTCCAATGTGAATCCCACAGTGGATCATCCGCGCTGGAGCCAGGCTCACGAGCACCGCCTGAAAGGCGGCCTCGGATTATTCGATAAGCCGATTCCAACTCTGATGTTTAATGGATACGGCGACCAGGTTGCCAGCCTGTACACCGGCATGGATCTGCGCAAGTATTATTAGGCCTTTGCAATTCGGCGGGAGCCGTGTTTCCGGACTTTGCAGTTCGGTGGGAGCCCCCTGCTTTAGCAGGGGGAGCTGGACTTCAGTCCAGCGAAAAAGGCATCAATCACTACGGGGCTTTAGCCACGGGCCCTTGACGTTGTCCGCCGGAGCGCTTTTTGAATTCAATCCTCACCAGCAAATGGACGAAGGTCGTCGTATTCCTGCTCTGCCTTCTGCCGCTCGGAGTTCTCGTTTGGCGTGGCCTGCACAATAATCTCTCCGCCAACGCCGTTCAGTTCGTCGAACACTGGACCGGCGATTGGACGCTGCGCTTCCTGATTTTCACGCTCGCCGTCACACCACTCCGCAAGCTTCTGAAGTTGCCGCAACTAATCCGCTTCCGCCGCATGTTAGGCCTCTTCGCGTTTTTCTACGCCTGCCTCCATTTCACCACTTGGCTCTGGCTCGATCGCTACTTCAACTGGCCCGAAATGTTGAAGGACGTCGCCAAGCGCCCTTTCATCACCGTCGGCTTCACAGGTTTTGTGCTCATGATTCCGCTCGCCATCACCTCCACAGCCGGCTGGATTCGCCGCCTCGGCGGCCGTCGCTGGCAAATGCTCCATCGCGCGATTTACCTCAGCGCAATCGCAGGAGTAATTCACTACTACTGGCTCGTGAAATCCGACGTTCGCAAGCCCCTGCAATATGCAGCAATCGTTGCAGTGCTGCTGGCGTGGCGACTTGGCTCCTGGTTCAAC
>Ga0210394_10001102_pt1 | contig 45863 bp, 55 predicted proteins | sample IncBWC12MmetaG_FD_160121 | JGI IMG/M metagenome (GOLD analysis project Ga0210394, IMG submission 160121) | Forest soil microbial communities from Barre Woods Harvard Forest LTER site, Petersham, Massachusetts, United States - Inc-BW-C-12-M | ecosystem: Environmental > Terrestrial > Soil >...
CGCCGCCGGACGACGGCCCGGACAAGTACGGCAAGCGGCACTTCGACCCCGAGAACCTGAAGCGCGGGCAGCAGGACTTCATCGACCAGCTCGAGTGGTGCGTGCATTGCGTGAAGCGCGCCAATCCAGGCGACGACGAGCAGAGCGCCACGCGGCGCATGATGCTCATTGCCTCCATCGTCACGACGTACATGGTACTGCGCGGCTCGAACCTCGCGCAGATCCCCGACGCGTTCCCGCAGTTCGTGCAGAATCCCCTCGTGATCGAGGCCATGAAGGGCGCCCATCACACTATGCGATTCGTCGAGTCGCTGGTCCGCGGATGCAAGCCAAATGAAAATAACTCGCGGTGAAGCACGGCGCCGAGGATTAAAGCGCTATTTTGTCGGACGAAAATGCCCGCGCGGGCACGTCGTCGAATATCTGAGACGCGCGTCTAGGAATTAGCCTCCGTACATTGTCCTGCGCCGCGGTTTAACGTAAACCACCTCCAGCGGCGCCTCTCACACGTCTTCCCGTGGCGGGCTCTCAGTCCGCTTGCATGTCCGGGAGACGGCGATTCATTGAGAGGATTCTATGACAAACATCGGCCCGAATATTTCAGTTGGCGTTCTCGCCGGCCAGTCCGTGGTCGGCGGTACCGCGACTGCCCTCGGAGTCGTAGCTGCCAAGTCGTTCGCATACGACGAAGCGCAGTACGTCTACTCCGTGTCCGTTCCCTTCGTACTCGGCACCGGCTCAGGTGTTGCGGCTGCCACCGGCGGCGTCAGCAACTTCGGCGGCACCCTCGCCCCCGGCGCCTGCGCCATCGGCCCGGCCTTCGCGGCCCGTCAGCTTCGCTCCCTCACCGTGCTGTCATACAGCACCGGCGCGGGCACTGGCTGCGCGACCTCAGGCGACAACATTCGGTTGTTCCTGATCTCCCCGAACGCGCAGGCGTTCGGCACGGCGACCGCAACGTCACTGTACGTGACGGCGGGCATCAACACCGGCACTCTGTACGGCACCCAGACCACGACCACGATCGGCGCGAACCTCGTGACCATCACGTGCGCGGCTTGGAACTTCTCGGGCACGACCACCCCTGTACAGGGCACTGGCTCGTTCGCGGGCGGCTACAATCCGGCGTACCTGCAGATCGCGGGCGGAACGTGCACGGTTGTCGTGGCATGCGGCGCTGGCACGAACACGCAGGTTGGGTACGTGTTCCCCGTCGGTGCACAGGGCGGCCTGAGCGTCGGCGCGGGCGACCTTCTCATCGTCTCCAAGAGCGCGACCGATACCTCGGCCGCCTACCTCGGAGAGGCTGAGTTCACCTACACCCCGGGCGCGAACGTCACTCGGTAATTTAATCGGCATCAAGACCGACACACGGGGGCCCGCAAGTCTAAAGCTTGACGGGCCCCTTCCTTTTGGGTACCCTGATCGGCCGTTCGTCCCCAGGAAGACGTATGACCTGGTCCCCGCTGTCCGCAGCCTGCCAAAGTGAAACCCCCAAGACCCGTTGGCGCGCAGTCCCGTTCACCGCGGGCAAGGGCCTGGACATAGGCTGCGGCAAGGACCGCCTGTTCGACACCGAGTACGTGGTGGGCGTGGACAGCTTCGACGCCGCAGCGCAGGGACTCTCGGTCGCGGCCAGCATGAAGGTTGACGCGCGCGACCTGTCGCAGTTCGCCGGCGGCACGTGGGATTTCGTCTACAGCTCATTCCTCCTTCACCTCTTTCCCTATCAGGACGTGCCGAATGTACTGCGCGAGTGGATGCGGCTGCTCAAAGCCAATGGAAACCTGGTTCTTTACCTCCCCGACGCGGACACGTTTCCCAAGTGCGCGGAGCCGGCGCTTGGCATCGGAGCGGAGGGCGGTTGCAACCCCGGACAGCAATGGAATGTCACGTACGAGCGAGTGGCCGCCGCGCTGGAAAAGGTTGCCTTCAACTGGGATCTGATCTACTTTGAGAAGTGCTGCGCCGACGATGAGTACGGCCTGTTCTTCGTGATTCGGAGGCTCAAGTGAGACGAAACCTTTGCCGCATGTGCGGCGGTCCCACGCAGCGCATCATCGACTTGGGCGAGCAGCCCCCGAGCAACGCGCTCCTCACGTGCTCCATCCAGCCCGAGCAGGTCTACCCGCTCACCATCATCGTCTGCGAGCGCTGCGCGCTCGTGCAGACCGGCTACGATGTGCCCCCCACAGAACTCTTTGGCGCAGGATACCCGTACTTCAGCGGGCAGTCCGAGCAGTGGCGCGCGCACTGCTACCAGTACGTGCAGAACACGATCAGGCGCATCTCGCTGGGCAAGGACGATCAGGTCATTGAGATCGGCGGCAACGACGGCACGCTGCTGCAATACTTCCCGAAGGACATTCGCACGTTGAACGCCGAGCCGTCCGAGAGCGTGGCGAACGCGGCCATCAAGGCCGGCGTGGAAACGCAGATCACGGGGTTCGAGAGCAAGTACGTGTGGCCGAAGGCCGACCTCATCATCGCCAACAACGTGATGGCGCACACGCCCGACCCCGAGGACATGATTAAGGCCGTGGCCGAGACGCTCAAGATCAACGGCATTCTCACCGTGGAGTTCCCTTGGATCGTGAACACGATCGAAGGCATGCAATTCGATACGATGTACCACGAGCACTACTCGTACCTTGGCATCATGCCGCTGCAGAGCCTGCTGCTGAAATACGGGCTCCTTATCTACGACGTGGAGCATCTGCCCTTTCACGGCGGCAGCTTGCGCATCTGGGTGTGCCGCACGAACTTCCGGCCCGACCCGCTGCGCTCGCAGGCCGTGGCGCTGTGCGCGGCGCGCGAGAAGGCGCTTGACTACTCGCAGTTCGAGCGCAACGCGCAGCACACGCGCGCGGAGCTCGTACGCTTCGTTGACTACAACCGCAGCTATCGTATCTACGGATACGGAGCCGCAGCCAAAGGCAACACGCTCCTGAACTACTGCGGGATCAACGCGCTGGACATTCCAATGGTGGCCGACACCACGCCGGCGAAGCAGGGCAAGTGGCTCCCCGGCTCGCGCATTCCCATCGTCACGGAAGACACGATGCTTGCGCAGCACCCCGCGTACATCTTAATTTTGGCATGGAATTGGAAATCGGAAATTACAGCGAAGCTCAGAGCGCGCGGATACACAGGGAAATTCGTAACTGCCATTCCTCGTTTGGAAGTGTTCGAATGAGCAAAGCCGCCGATTACTTCGCTTTCATCAGCAGCAAAGTGGCTGGCGCCGCCGATCGCTGCCGCTACATTGATCTGCCGTGGAAGCTGAACGATGGCAAATGGGAGCGCGGAGCGCAGTGCATATTGAGGGCCCACCACTCAGGGGAGCATGTGTTCCCATGAGTCGGCACGTCTTCAGCCATCGCGCGGAACTGAATCCGAAGAAGCTGCCCACGGCGGCCGTCGTGCGCTATGGCGCCTTCGGGGACCTGATTCAGGTCATGTCCGTCGTTACGGGGCTGAAGAAGCAGGGCTTTCACGTCACACTCATCTGCCAGCACCCGGCAGCCGAGATCGTCCTCCACGATCCCACGCTCGACCGCCTCATCGTACAGACGCAGAACCAAGTGCCGATTCATCAGCTCGGCATGTTCTGGATGTGGTTTCAGTCTCATGGCGCGCCCGGCGGCAAGCCCTTCGACAACTGGATCAACCTTACGGAGTCCGTGGAGTCGAACCTGCTCATCAGCCCCGGCAACGTGAAGTTTGTGTGGCACCCCAAGGCGCGCCACCAGTTCATGAATCACAACTACCTTGAGTTTCAGCACACGATTGCAAACGTGCCGTACGAGCCGAGCTTCAAGTTCTACCCCACCGACGACGAGCGCCGCTGGCGTGACCAAGAACGCTCGCGCATGCGCAAGCACGGCATCGACAAGTTCATCCTCTGGGGCCTCGCCGGCTCGAGCCGCACGCACAAGGTCTACCCGCACGCGACCGCGATATGGGACCACGTCCTGCAGTACTACGGTACGTGGGGCGTCGCCACAGTGGGCGACGCGAGTTGCGTCGAGTTCGAAAAGGGCTACGCCGACAAGCCGCGCATGTGGTGTACGGCCGGCCGCTGGTCGATCCGGCAGGCGCTCGCCATGCTGGAGATCGCGGACGTGGTCGTGGGCCCGGAGACGGGCGTCATGTCGGCCGCGGCTTGGTATCCGATGCCGAAGGTGCTGTTTTTGAGTCACTCAACTCGTGAAAATCTAAGCAGAGATTGGATCAATACAACGTCGCTGTGGGCACCGTTTACGGCGTGTCCTGGGCGCGGCAAGAACGAGGCCCAAGCATGTCACACCATGCTTCCATCTTTTGAGGGTTGTCTCCGTAATGCGAAGTACGGTGTGGCGCAGTGCACGGTCGAGGTGCGGCCTGAATGGACGTGGGAAGTTTTGCAAAAATGTATGAATACCGGGGAGGCGCCTGATTGGCTGCCGCCTTCTGGAGAATGGAGGCCCGGGCTTGAGTAAAGGCATCACACAAAAACTATGGTATGCGAAGAACCGAGTGCGGCTTCTTGCGTTGGCGAACACGCCTGCACGCAAAGCGCAACGAGCCGAGTACAATCGAAAATACCGACAATTGCACAAGGCCCGACTGGCGGCCCAGCAAAAGGCTTGGCGCCAAGTCAATCAAGATCGAGTTCTTGCGCAACCGCATCGTAAATTACCTGCACCCACTCGGCCTAAACCAGACAAGTGTGAGATATGCGGGCGCCTTCCGACGAGAAAATGGCGCTCTTTGTGCCTAGATCATTGTCACGCCACAGGGCGCTTTCGAGGATGGCTGTGCCATTCTTGCAATAGGCACTTGGGCGGACTTGGCGATAACATAGCCGGGCTGCTGCGCGCCCTGAAGTACTTAAATGACAACGAAACCTAAGCTTTGTTCACTTTGTAAGGGGCGAGGAGTGATACCTGAAACAGAGCCCGAGATGGCGCTGCGCTGGGAAGGCTCGTTGCGGGCGCACGTAGAATCGAAAACTCTCAAGCAGGGCAGTGGCTGCCCGAGGTGTCTCGGCCGTGGACGCGAATGAAATCTTAGCCGCCATCCCCGGCAAGCACATTGCCGTCGTCGGGGACCCCATCCTCGACGAATACCACTTCGGGCGCGTCGAGCGCATATGCCCCGAGGCGCCCGTACCAGTTTTCATTCGCGAGCGCAGCGAGCTGCGTCCCGGGGGCGCGGCCAATGTTGTCAACCAGCTCCGGGCGCTCGGCTGCCATACGCTCGAGCTGTATTCACCGCGGGCGTCCGTCAAGACACGTTTCATGGCCGGCAGCCACATGCTGCTGCGCGTCGACGACGACAGGTTCTACACGCCGACCGCAGACGATGTGTACGGCGTATACAAGGCGATCCAGCAAGCTCCGGCCCTCGATGCCTTGATTCTGTCCGATTACGCCCACGGCTGGCTGTCCCACGAGATGTGTCAGGCGGCCATCGACGCCGCCCACCGCCGCGGGTTGCCCGTAATCATCGACCCTAAGAAGGACGACTGGCACAAGTTTTACAGCCCGATTGGGCGCGCGTTGATTTGTCCGAGCGGGAGCGAGTATATTGCGGGATTCCCGTCCGGCATGGACGTGCTGCACAAGCAGGGCGCCGCCGGCATGACGCTTCACGAAAACCGCAAGGATTATGGACGCACCCCCGAACAGCACACCCACATCCCCGCCATTGCCCGGCACGTCTTCGATGTCACGGGCGCCGGGGACACCGTCGTGGCTGTTGTTGCGGCTGCCGTTTCCGCTGGTGCGACCTACCTCGAAGCTGCTCGTCTCGCAAGTGTGGCTGCTGGCTACGTGGTGGGCGAAGTGGGGACCACGGTTGTGTCGTTTGAAAGACTGAAGGAGCTCGTCAATGCCGACTAGGATTCCGAAAATATGGGGGCACGAAGTCGTCCTCCACAACCACGCGTACTGCTGCAAGCTGCTCGTGTACGATGGCGTGCGCACCAGCTCCAAGCACTTCCACAAGGAGAAGCACGAGACCTTCGTCGTCGTGCGCGGCACGTTCGACATCGAATGGGAGCAGCTGGGCACGGACAACAAGGGCGCGCAGAAGTTCGGCCCGGGCGCTGCGCTCGTGCTGGAGCCCATGACGGTGCACAGGGTGACGTGTGTTGACCCCGCCGGCGGCATGATCGTCGAGGCCTCGAGCCACGACGACCCCGAGGACTGCGTGCGGCTGGAGCCCAGTGTCAACCCATACGCGTAGAATCGGGCTGTGCAACGGGGTCTTTGACCTGTTCCACGCAGGCCATCGGAGATTTCTATGGGAAGCCTCAAAGTTCTGCGATTACCTGATCGTGGCAGTGAACGACGATGCCTCTGTGAAACGCCTGAAGGGCGCGAGCAGGCCCTTCGACAACTTGCACTACCGCATGGATCGCGTGAGCGAGTTCGCGGACATGGTGGTCCCGTTCAACGGCACGCTGCTCGATCTGGAATTCAGCTTCCACCCCCACGTCGTGATCCGCGGCTGGGATCAAAAATTTGATTGGTGGAAACGCAGCGTAGGTGTGGTAGTCTTCCTTCCCCGCTTCGGGGATGTCTCAACTACAGGAATTTCGCAATGTTCACCTCAATCTGGACCTACTTGCAGCGACTCGTTGGCAATGGCAAAGCAGCCACCATCGGCATCTTCGCTTTCATCCTCATCCTTTGCCTCGCGTTCTGCCACAAGGCTAACGCCGGAGAAGTTGACGTCCGACTGGGCAGCTCTTTCGGAACCCAAGGCACCGGTCCCGTTCTTGGACTACAGCTCAAAGCCCCGCTGTTAGGCTTCAATCAGGTCAATTGGTACGCTGGCACGCTGCTCTGGGGCGCCACCCGCTACAACAACCAGGACGTACAGTCAAACTGGGACTGGCACACCGGGGTCGAGAGCTGTCACGGCAGCTTCTGCGCCGGCATCGGCATGGTGTATCTGCAGCGCATCGACGCGATCAACGGAGCGCACACAAACTTCATGCTGCAGTTGTCATACCGTCCGCATTGGGGTAGGCTCTCGTCGATCGACGTGGCCCACATCAGTGATGCGGGCACGACGCCTGTGAATATCGGCCGGCAAGCGGCTTTGGTGAGCATCCGGTTGCAGTAACATGGCGAAGGACAAGAAGGACCGCGATACCGCGGATTGGCTCGACGAAGCCGAGGAGCGTCGTCGAAAAGAAGAGCTTGAGCACGCCCGCCGACAGGAGCGCCGTGAGAAACACCGTAGCAAAACGCCTCCGCCGGATAGCCGCTGAGTTCGGCCTTCCGGAGGAAACCAAGTACGCGCCCGGCGGCCCTCTGCGCCGGCGCCCGCCCAAGACCATGCCCGATGGCACCGTGCAGCCCGGGGCCCCGATTCCGCGGCCGTTCGTGCTGCGCGCGTGCTGGCGCCTTGTCTACAAGCACGCCAAGCAGGCGTACAAGGGCAAGCCGCTGAGCGTGCTGCAGCCCGAGCCCGAGCCGCAGAAGCCCGAGCAGCCGAAGGAGTTCCGTGATAAGGTGGCGGAATCCGCGAGGACCTATGCACAGAGTTGACGCACCAGCGTATCATCCGACGAAGTACAAGATGCTCCCAAAACAGGAGCGTTCGCTCCCTCTCGGAGAGCAGCAAATTATTTGGCGGAACGGGTATCGTGTTCTCAAACGAGGATGACAACCCGCTTCAGCGCGGCATTCTGCACGCGCTGCAGCTCGTGGCGCTTGGTCTGTGCGCCATGATTCTCTATGAGATGGCGGTGTCGAGCGCGCTCGGCATTCCGCAGCACATGTGCATCGACGGAACGAACCTACAAACAGCGCCGCCGCAATGACCCTCGTCGCCTCTCTCGGCAAGTACGACGCGAAGGACCCGCGTTGCAACGCCATCATTACGAAGACGTGGCGTGGGGACTTCGCCGCGTTCGTCGCTGCGATCCTGAAGAACGTCCCCGAGACCGACAACAAGGCCTCCGCGGGCTGGGTGTGCGGAGCCGAGTTCACCAAGTCGCATCGCCACGGCGACAATTTCGTGGCGCGCCATTTCCTGAGTCTTGACTATGATCATATCCTTCCCGCTCAGCTCGAAGCTGTTGTTGCTGCGTGTCGAGCCACCGCTTTCCTCGCCTATACCACGTGGTCTCATACTGCTGCAGCGCCTCGTGTTAGAGCTTGGATACCGCTATCCCGACCTGTTTCTCGCGATGAGTTCGAAGCAGTATCACGCCGTTTTGCGAGTCGCGCAGGCATTGAGCTTGCAGCACGGGAAAGTCACACCGTCGCGCAGTTCATGTACCGCCCCGCCAGTAAAACGGGCGTCCCGTTCCAACACTGGCAAGACACGACGGCGCCGTACCTCGACGTCGACAAAGTCCTAGGAGAATACGATGACTGGAAAGACCGTAGTCAGTGGCCTCGCCGAGTGGATGAGCGCGAACTGGGGCCCAGCGCTGGAAAAGCTGAGGACCCGCGCGAAAAGCCTGGAATCGTCGGGGACTTCTGCCGCGCCTTCAGCATTCGACAAGCTATCGAGCGATTTGAACTCCCGTATCGACGCGGAAGTTCTGAAGACCGTTGGACTTACACCGAAGGAAGCCGACCGGATGGAGCAGTCATCTACGACGACGACACGAAACTCCATTCCCACCACGATACAGATCCTGCGAGCGGGCAGCACAACGCCTATGATCTCGTGCGATTGCACCGATTCGGAGCTCTCGATTCTTTTGACGGTGATCTACCGCTTGCTCGACGAGCTTCGTCCGCGGCAATGGAAGTTTTCGCTCGTGCACTCCCCGAGCTCGCCGAAGCCGATTTCGCTTCCCTTGGTTTTAACGACCTCACAGCAGGGAACAGCATGGTGGGCGGCGGCCGGGAACAGCAACCTGTGCCCGAGCTGCGGCCAGCTGAACGTCAGCATCCCGCGGCTGGGCTACTACCATGTCTGCCTGCCGAAATCCCTGTTGCAACCTCCGTCACCTCCGACCTCGAAAACGCCCGCCGCATCCAGCGCAAATTCGGGCAGGAACTCTTCGCGGTCGGCCAAGCGTTCTTCTCGTGGCAGAAAACGCACTGGGTCAAAGACGACGGACCGGTAATACGTCTGATCGCACAACTTCCTACCCTTGTCGAGGCCGAAGCGGAGGGCCACGATGAAGACACCTCCAAGCAGCTGCGCAAGTGGTCCGCGCAGTGCAACATGGCGTCCACGCGCAAGACCTGTCTCGTCGAACTCAGTAATTTCCTAGACTTCAAGGCGGACAATCTCAATGCTGACCCCGGACTCTTTAATTGCCTGTCGGGAACGATTGACCTACGAACTGGACAAATACGACCTCACAGAGCAGGAGATTTCATTACTTCGTGCGCACCTACGGAATATAGTCCTACAGCGCCGCGCAAGCGCTTTGATTCGTTCCTCCGCGAGATCTTCCGGGGAGACGAAGACATCATTGCCTTCGTCCAACGCTGGTTTGGCTATACCATCACCGGAGAGACTCGAGCCCACGCCATCGTCTTCCACGTCGGCGAAGGAGCCAACGGCAAGTCCAAGCTCATCGAAGCCATCGAAAATGCCATCGGAAGCTACGCTACTGCGGGACCTCGACAACTTCTTGCGCTGCGCACCAATGGTGGAGAAGCCGCCTCGCCCGAAGTGACGAAGCTCCTCGGTAAGCGCATGGTCACGCTGGTGGAGACCAACCGCAATGCCGTCTTCGACGACGGCCTGCTCAAGAACCTGACCGGGGGCGATCGGCTCACGGCGAGGAATCTCTACGAGGGGTACTTCGACTGGAAGCCCACGCACAAGCTGCAGCTCTTCACGAACTACGAGCCGCGCATCACGGGGCAGGACCGCGGACTGTGGCGCCGGCTCTACTTCATCGAGTACAAGGCCTCCTACGGTCTCAAGGCCGAGATCGAGCAGGGCATCGCGGAATTCCTCGAGGACGGAGGGCTTGACAAAAAGCTGGCGGCCGAGGCCCCCGGCATTCTCGCGTGGCTGGTCGAGGGCGCCCGGCAGTGGTATATCCAGGGCCTGAACCCGCCTCCGGTCGTTCTGCGCCTGAAACAGGCCTACAAGGACCGGCAGGACGTCATAGGACGCTTCCTAGCCGCCCGCGCCCAGCCCCAGACCGGAAGTCGGGTGCCCCTGACGCAGGGCACAGCGGCCCTCTACGGGGCGTATATGGGCTGGACGAAGGCGAACGGGCACCGGCCGCTGGAGTCCCAGAACTTCACCCGGGAGGTCCTCAGGGGGCGCCCGGGGCTCAAATGGGTCCAATGGACCGACAAGGGCATCGAATACGAGGGGATCGAGGGGCTGAAGCTGCGGGAGGACGGGGCGTGAGCGAATGGGCGTGGATCGTAACCCCGCTCGAGCCCTTCGCTAGGTGCGACAAATGCCGCGAGACGCTTCGGCTTTCCCGAGAGCATCTCGTGGCATGGCGGGCCAAGAAATATCACTTGGCCTGCCTCTTGGATCAGCTTACTGCGGCGATTCCTGATCCGACGGCTGCGCCTGAGTCGTCTCTTGACCTGACTCACTGGGGGATGCTTCCGCCTTAGGCGTCGTGTTCGCCACGAGCTCGCGCAGGAACGCCTGCCGCTCAGCCGCGGTATCGAAGAAGGCGAAGTTGGTGAGCTTGTCGGCCTTGATGATGTTGGTGAAGTTGTAGTCCTTGGCCTGGAAACGCAGAACCAAGGAATCGCCGAGCTCCTTCACGACGACGCCGAGCTTGATGAGCAGACGCCCTGGCTGGTTCTGATCTGGAGTGATGACGGTGAAAAAGTTGCCCTGCATGAGGAGTCTCCTGTGTTGACTTTCCGAAACGAAGCGCGGAGGATAGCACAATGAAATATTGGAAGGTAGCTTCCCCCGGCCACGGCCTTCCCCTCTACACGGAAGGCGAGACCCGCCAAGACGCCATCAAGTCCCTCGACTGGGCGCTGGGCGGCCACAACCCATCACGGCTCCAGATACAAGAAATCCCATCCCGCGAGGCATATGCCGCGCTGACCGGACTTGAAGGAGATGACGTTGAGCAAGCCTGACATCGGGATTCTGACTATCGACATCGAGACCTCGCCGATCGAGGCCTATTGCTGGGGGCTCTGGGACCAGAACATCGGAATCGACTTCATTAAGACCGACTGGACCATCTTCTCCTACGCCGCCAAATGGCTCGACGGGAAGAAGGTCTATTACGGCGACACCGGCGGCCGCGGTAAAAAGCGGGTCCGCGACGACAAGGCGCTGGCCGGCGAGATCCGCACGCTACTAGACGACGCCGACATCGTAATCGCGCAGAACGGCAAGCGCTTCGATGTTCGCAAGATCAATGCGCGCCTCATCAAGCACGGCTACGCGCCGCCGCGCCCCTTCCGGGTCATCGACACGCTGATCGCGGCCAAGAAGTACTTTGCCTTCACCAGCCAGAAGCTCAAGTACACGTCCGAGTTTCTGGGTGCCCAGCCCAAGGACGAGCACAAGAATTTCCCCGGCTTCGAGCTGTGGAAGGAGTGCCTCCTTGACAATCCGGCCGCGTGGGCCGAGATGAAGAAGTACAATATCCAGGACGTGCGCTCGACCGAAGAGGTGTACCTCAAGCTGCGCCCGTGGATAGAGAACCATCCCAACATCGGCGCCTACAAGGGCTCCGATCAGGCTCTGTGCCCCAAGTGCGGCAGCGACAAACTGCAGGCGCAGGGCTTCAAGGTCCTGCAGCAGGGGCGCTATCAGCGCTACCAGTGTCAGGAATGCGCCGGCTGGAGCCGCGGCAAAGAGATGTTGATTCCGCTGTCGGTTCGGCGCAAAATGCTGGTACCAATCTGAGGGCCCCATGACTACTGAAGACACCCGTTCCCCTGAGTTGAAGCAGCTCGATGAAGTTTTCGAGATCCTGCGCAAGGGCCGCGACCAAGTCGCGCAGTTCTACGATGTGCGCCTGATTTTCGCATCTTACGCGGAGATCCTCGCCAGTCTCGCGGCCGGCATTCTCGTGAACAAGGTCTACACGCCCGCGCAGATGGGCGCGCTCCTCGCCGACATGGTGCAGGACGCGCTCACGCGCGAGTCCAAGACCGTGCTCGAGATGCGCCACGGCACGGACGTGATTCAGGGTGGAAAGCAGTGATCCGGGTCGCTGACAAGCCCCCAGAGTGGCTGCATAAGCAGCTCGACGCGCCGGTGCCGGCTGTCCTAGGCCTGCCGGTGACAGACGCGGAGCGCAAGGCGCTGCCCATCCTGACCTTTCTCACGGAGTACTTCCCCGATGCGGTCATCGAACTTACGAAGCTGTGCGTCGCCGGCAATATCCAGCACAACCCCGAACTGGCGCCGACGGATATTAAGTGGGCTCGCGCGAAGTCGGCTGATCAGCTCAACACGGCCTTCCGACATATCTTCGACAGGAAGCGCGGGGTCCTCAAAGACACCGACGGGTGCTTCCACAGCGTCAAAGCCGCGTGGCGGATGATGGCGCAGTCGCAGCTCGACATCGAGGAGTCGCGCAAGTGACCATTCCTTTCGTTGATGAGGGCCTGCTGTGTTTCTTGGGCAGCGACAAGATCATCCCATATTCCTATGCGGCCACGGCGCAGCAGATCGCGAACCTTCGCGAGCATTGCATCTGCATGTACATTGTCAGACTCAACATGAACTGGGCGGGAGACCTGTATGACCATCGAAGCTAAGTTGGACCGAATCATCGAGCTATTGGAGGCCTGCAATCGGCCGGCGCAGCCCCCAGTGGACAATGCCCACGTGGCGCCCGGCTGCGAGAAATTCGCAAACCCTACGCCAGCGTCGCCGGAAAAGAAGACGCGCGCAAAGCCGGCTGCGACTGCTCCGGCCCCGGCCTCTGCGACCGCTGCGCCCCCGGCCCAGACCACCAGTGTTGCCGCTGCTACACTTGACGACGTCCGCGTCGCCCTCGTGACGCTCTCGTCCAAGACCGGCAGCCGTGCGAAGTCGGACGAGATCCTCGCCAAGCACAACGCGCGAGTGACGGGCGATCTGAAGCCCGAGCAGTATGCGCAGGTCGTTGCCGCGTGTCAGAGCGCCGGCTAATGTTCGCGCGCGTCTGCTTCGACTACGATCCGCGCGGTCGCGGCGGAGCCGTCGGCTGGTTCAGGGGGTTCGACTTCCTGCGTCGCCGATGGGGCCTCGACCGCTCGACGGTGTTCGTGGACGGGGAACGATACCTGGATCGCTGGATCGTGTATCTGAACGGATACACGCTGCGGTTACACAGGTTCTGGCGCGGCGACGATGACCGGGCGAGCCACACGCATCCGTGGTGGTTCGTGACGTTTCCGCTCGGCGGCTACCTTGAGAAGCTCTTCGACGAGGGGCGCTACACCGGGCACCGCTTCGTTGAGCCGTGGCGCTTCCATTTCCGGCCGGCGCACTTCGAGCACTACGTGGTGCGCGGCCTTGACGGCGTGCCTTGGTGGACGATCGTGCTGACGGGGCCGAAGAACAACACGTGGGGCTTCTATCCGGAGCCCGGCAAGTTCGTCAACTGGAAGCAATGGCAGTGATCCAGATTTTCACCTGCGAGCAGGGCACCGAAGAGTGGCGCAAGGCCCGTGCCGGCATCCCCACTGCGAGTCGGTTCTCCGACGTGCTGGCGCAGGGGCAGGGCAAGACGCGCCGCAAGTACATGATGGAGCTGCTCGGGGAGATCCTGACCGGGGAGCCGATGGCGGAGTTCGGCAACGCACACACGGACCGCGGCCATATCATGGAGGACGATGCGCGGCAGCTCTACTCCTTCGACGTGGCCGAGCCGCTATCGCAGGTTGGCTTCATTCGCAACAGCTTCGCGGGCTGCAGCCCCGACGCGCTGGTGGGCGAGGAAGGCCTGCTCGAGATCAAAACGAAGCTGCCGCATCTGCAGCTCGAGGTTCTGCTTAAAAAAGAAGTGCCGGCCGAGCACATCGCGCAGTGCCAAGGGGCGCTGTGGGTGACGGGCCGCAAGTGGCTCGATTTCGTCAGCTACTGGCCGGGGCTTCCCTTATTCGTGAAGCGCGTGTATCCTGATCCCGAGTATCAGGAGAAACTAACCGTGGCGATCGCCGCCTTCAACGCTGAAATGCTGACCCTTGCTACTACGGCGGGGACCATGCCCACCCTGCGCTTGCCGCGCAAGGTGATAGAGATCGACGCCGAAACTGAGTTTACAGACAGGAGTAAAGTAAGTGAGTGAGAGAAAACAGTCCCCGACGAGCGAGATCATTCAGGTGTACTGCCGGCTGCGCTGGCTACGCCTCGAAGAGCCGAAGGCCTTCCAGCCCGGGCAGGCCCCGCGGTGGGAAGCGACCGGCATCCTCGACCCCTCCGACCCTAAGGGTAAGGCAGGTATTCAGGCCCTTCTGAGCGCAGCCGCCAATCTCTGCAAGTCAGAGAGCAGCTACGGCATTGTGCCGCTCGCGCTCAAGAAGCTCGGTGTCAAGTTCCTGGGCCATCCGGCCCTTGATCTGAACGATCCGGCCAACGCCGACGACCAGATCAAGATTCCCTTCACCGACGGCGACGACAAGAAGTGGGGGAAGTACGATGGCTACAAGGGCATGTTCATCGTCGCCGCGCACAACTCCAAGAAGAAGCCCGGCATCGCCGATCAGTACGGCAAAAAGATCACGGGCGACGTGAAGAACCCGAACTACCCTTCCGACGGTTGCTACGGCTACCTCTCGGCCACGCTGTGGTTGCTGGTGGGCAAGTCGGCGGCCTCCTACGGCAACCGTGTCGGGATCAACCTGCGCGGCGTGCAGTTCGTTGCGAAGGGCGTGCCTTTCACGAGCACAGAGATTGATGCGGAGGATGAGTTCGATGCGCTGGAGGATGCAGCGCCAGCCGGTCCCGCCAAAGTGGACGACTTCGACTAAGGCTTGGGCCCTCGGAGAGCACGACTGCCAGCCCCAGAGGCAATAAGGTGGTTGTCTAAGCGTCTTGCCGAGGGCCCTTCTTTCCATGCAAACCAAGAAAAGTAGCGCCACCGAGGTTGTCACCGGTACAGCCGCCGGCCTCATCCTCGCGTGGGTCACGGGCCAGTTCCTCATCTACCCGTACTACCACGTGAAGGTCGATGCGCTCCTGAACCTCAAGCTGACGGCGTGGTTCACGATCGTGTCGATCATCCGCGGGTACGTGTGGCGCCGCTGGTTCAATAGGCTCACGTGAAACTCACGCTTGACATCGAGACCTTCTCGCGGGTGAACCTTAAGACCGCGGGCCTCTACGCCTACGCCGAGGACGAATCGACGGACCTGCTGTGCGTGTGTTGGGCGGTGGATGACGGCCCTGTGCATGCTTGGATTCCAAGCGCCGATCCAGAGTTTTGCCTCGGCCTGCAAGGCGAAGAGCTGTGCTTGGGCCGCGGCGAGCAGGCGCCCGTGTTCCTTGTTGACTACATCAAGTCTGGCGGCATCATCCACGCCTGGAACGCCTCCTTCGAGCGCCGCGTCCTGAACGGCCCCGCCGGCAAGCGCTACGGTTTCCCCGAAATCTCAATCGAACAGACCCGCTGCAGCATGGCGCGCTCGCGCGCATCGTCCATGCCCGGCCGACTCGAGGATGCTGCCAATGTTCTCAACACCCCAATCAAGAAGCGCGTCGCCGGAATCAACGCCATGCGCTACCTGTGTAAGCCTCGAGCGGATGGCTCGAGGCCTACTATTGCCGAAGAAAGAGAGCGATTCCTGCAGCTTGTTCCTTACTGCGCCGACGACGTTCGTGCTGAACGATGCGTCGACGCCGTGCTGCCCGAAATGTCTCCAAAAGAGATCAAAGTTTATCACTTCGATCAAAGAGTCAATGATCGCGGCGTGCGCATTGACCTCAATTCGATCGCCGATATGGAGTTCTTGGTCGGAGCGTACAAGAAACAACTCACGGCGCGCTGCCTTGAGATTACAGGCATCTCGCCGACCCGCCCCGGGCCGCTCTCCGACTGGATCCGAAAGAACGGCTTCCCCGCGCTAGAGAACCTGCAGGCCGACAGCGTGCGCAAGGCACTCCTGACCGACCTGCCCGAGGACGTGGCGACGGTGCTGAAGATCTACAGCACCGTCAACATGAAGGCGGTCTCGAAGTTCAGTGCGATGCGCGAGGCCGTGTGCAAAGACGGGCGCATCCGCGGCATGCTGCAGTACCATGCGGCGGCCACGGGCCGCTGGTCGTCATTCATCGTGCAGCTGCACAACCTGTTCCGCTCTGTGATCGACGACCCGGATATGGCGATCGTGGCGGCACGGCAACGGGACCTCGGTCTGATCAAGATCCTGCACCCGGGCGTCGACCCGATGAAGGTCTTCGCCTCCTGCATCCGCGGCATGCTGATTCCCGATGAGGGCAAGGAGTTTGTGTTCCCCGACTTCTCAGGCGTCGAGGCGCGCTGGAACGCGTGGCTTTTCGGCGAAGAGTGGAAGATCCAGGCATACAAGGAAGGCCGCGACATGTATGTCGAGACCTACGCCCGTGCCTTCAACGTGGACCCCAAGACCGTCACCGCCAAGCAGCGGCAGGTCGGCAAGATCCTCGAGCTCTCGATGGGCTATCAGGGCGGCGTGGGCGCCTTCGTCAAGATGGCAGCCACCGCCCGGCTGGATCTGACCGACCTGCTGCAGGCACAGATCCCGGCGGAGATCCGCCGAGAGGCCGATGCGGCATACATGATCCGCGGCGCGGCCACCAAGCTGCCGCCCGACATCTGGGTCGTCTGCGAATCGCTGAAGATGCTCTGGCGTAACGCGCACCCGAAGATCGTGCAGGGCTGGTTTGACCTTGAGCGCGCGGCAAAGAAGGCCGTGGAGAACGCCGAGACGATAGTTCCCATCCCCAACGGCCGAATCCGATTCAAGCTGAAGGGCGATTGGCTGCGCATGGAGCTGCCGTCGGGACGTGTGATCCGCTACTTCAAGCCGCGCATCGAGGATGACAAGCTCCTTTACGAGGGCGTCGACACCTATACTCGGCAGTGGGGCACAACGTCCACCTACGGCGGCAAACTCTGCGAGAACGAAGATCAGGGCGGTTGCCGCGACCTGCTGGTGGACGCCATGCTGGCTTTCGAGGCCGAGGACCTGCCGATCGTAATGCATGTGCACGATGAACCCGTGCTTGAGGTCCGTAAAGGCATATTGCCAGATTACGCCGTTGCGAGCATAATGTGCAAAGTTCCTGACTGGGCAGAGGGGTTTCCGATAGCGATCGAGGGCCATCGTGGGCCGAGGTACAGAAAGTGATTTTCGGCTGGAGGCTGATCTCCAAGGAGCGGCTGTACGATGGGCACGTGCAGCTGGTTGGTTTGCGCGCCGCTATAAAGGCCCTGGACGCCGAAGTCACCCCGACTACCTCTTTGCTAAAATGGGACGTGTGGTCTGGATCGAATTCAAGCGCCCCCGCAAAGAGCCCACCGACCTGCAGCACATCGAAATCACCGCAATGCGATCCCACGGATTGATCGTGTATTGGCTTGATGATCTCCAAGACTTCAAAGCAATTCTCGCAGCTCACGAAGGAGCAGCTTGATGCCATCGAATGGACGCAAGGTCGTGAGTCCGGCGGATTATGGATGGATGTGGGGACGGGCAAGACGGTCGTCCTCCTCACCGCCATCAAAAGACTCATCGAATCCTTTGCAGCACGACGCATATTGGTGGTTGGACCAAGACTCGTCGCCGAGCGCGTCTGGCACACCGAAGTTGCTGAGTGGGCCCACCTCGGAAGTCTCCGCGTGTCTCGCTGCGTTGGAACAGTGCGGCAAAGACTTAGAGCTCTTGAACAAAACGCTGACATCTATACCATCAGCCGAGACAACGTCCAGTGGCTCGAGTCCCTCTTCATCGACATCAGAGCCAAGCGTCAGATCCGCGCATTTCCTTGGGATTGTCTCGTCCTCGATGAAAGTCAAAGCTTTAAGTCCGCCTCCGCGCTTAGATCTAAGTCAGTGCGCAGGCTCCGCCGCCTCGTATCCCGCTGCTACCTCGCCACGGGTTCCCTCATGCCGAACGGCTACCGTGACGTTTGGCATCAGATGTATCTCATTGATGGTGGAGCGCGGCTGGGCAAGACTGAGACGGCGTATCTCACGACTTACTTCGACAAGGAGATGATGGATGGCATCCCGAGCTACCGCCTCAAGAAAGACGCCGCGCAAGCGATCGACAAGCTCGTCGGTGAAGTCTTCTTCGTCGTCCGTGATGCACAACCTCCGGCACCCAGCAACTTTATCCGCGTCCAATTGGATAAAGCAGAACGATCAGCGTATGGCCGAATGGTTCGAACTTCAGTTCTTGAAGTCGCTGATCAGACAGTTACAGCGGTCAACGCGGGGGTTCTCTGGGGAAAGCTTCTCCAGATGGCTAACGGTGCAATCTACGATTCCGCTGGAACTTGGCACGAAATACATCGTCGAAAGCTCGACGCCCTGTGGGAGCTTCTGGAAAGTCTCCCTCGCCCGGTCCTGATCGGCTATGGCTTCGTCCACGACGTCGAGCGAATCTTTTCTGGCGCTCCGCGCGCACTGGGCCGCTTTGGAGTGCTGCGCACTGGCAAATCTCTGGACGCCTGGCGACGTGGCGAAATTGACTACGGTGTTATCCACCCCGCCAGCGCCGGACACGGTCTTAATGACCTTTACGTTTCGGGCGCGGAGAACCTCGTGTGGTTTGGCTTCACCTCAAATCGTGAGTTCTATGACCAGCTTAACGGACGAATCACCGGCGGGCATCGACGCACTGGAAGAAAAGTTTGCATCCATCATCTCGTCACTGAGGGCACAGTTGACGAAGATGCCCAGGACATGCTAGCGTTCAAGGGCGACAGTCAGGTCGCAGCACAGATTCGGGTGGCGCAGCGATTACGGGAGGTGGCGTATGAAGGGGGACAAACCGGCATGGGCTCGGCTCGCTGAGCAGGCCGCCAACTGGAAGCCTCTTCCTTACCGAGCTGAGTCAGACGTCGATCGAGACTTGAATCCGCGCCGCAAGGCGCAGCAGATCGGCACCGGTTTCTTCGAGTGGCCCCTCTGGCGGGCCTTCCCTACTTGGCCCCAGCACCTCGAGCGCGCCGCGCTGACACGCGGGACCGCTACCGCCTGACGATCCGTTTCAGCTTGGCGAGCGAGTTCGACGTGCCGGGGTCCGCGTAGCGGACCTTCCACGCGGCGCAGACCGCGCGCATGCCCACCACCGGGATGACCCGGCACGTATCAAGGATGGACATGTGACAGGCCATGAACTCCGGCCCGTGCGCTTCCTGTTCTTCTGAGGCGCCATCGCTCAACTTAAAATGGATGTGGTGCGCGAGCTCGTGCGTGACGGTGAGAATATCCCACGCAGTGCCCTTGTGCGGGTTGAAGGTAATCGTGTCCTCATGCCATTCCGCGGCCCAGCGGCCAAGATTTTTCCACACGATCTTCGGCTTTGATACGCCGTAGTTTTTGCAGATGCTGGCGGTCAAGGCGTTGATCAGCGGCTTCGTCAGCGTCATGTAGTTGCGCGCGCCAATCGCCTCGTTCTCCATCCGGTACACGCGGTACTGCTGCGGATCGGACTTCGGACTGCGTTTGATCGCGTATTGGTAGCGCGCGGCCATGCTATTTGTTCCGGCGGCGAACCGGCTGCTGCAACAAAAGCTTCAACAGGTCGGCATGGTTGTCGGCCATCTTGGTACGGATTTCCGTCTGGCCCTCAAATACCTTGCCGAGCACGTCGGTGAGCTGCTTGTAGCGGTCGTCGTCCTGCTTGACGTGGGCCTTGTAGACCCAGCCGACGACTGCGGCGAAGGCGGCGATCATGCCGTGGGGAGTGTAGTCTGCGATGCTCATTGGATGTCCGCCCGTTTTTGGTCGTAGACGCGGATCCCATGCCAGAGAACAGCGAGGCTACAGAAGGTTGTGTAGTTGAGATCGCTCGGGTGCTTCCACAAGTAAACGCCCGCCGTAACCACGAAAAGCAGAATGAACCAGTCGGTCAAGTCGAAAGTGAGGAACTTCTTCACCGGGCCGCTCCCTGCACCAGCCGGTGGTAGTTCCCGTAGAACTGCTGCTGAGTCGCCGCCCCCGCGGGCGTGTTGTAGTGCGCCTTGTAGTACGCCCACAATCCATTTAGATCGGTCGCTGCTGGCAAACTGCCGGGCGCGCGCAAATAGTGAATGCGGCACATCGCCACTGCCAGCGCGTCGTTGTTCACCAGATCCGCCGCCACCATCAGGCCCGGGACTAGCCCCCGAATCTGCGCCGAGAGCTCGGTCTTGTACGCTAGGAAGTTCGTCCATATGTCGTTGAAGTCCTCTGGTTCCATCTGGAAAATGCCTAGCGCCGGGCCATTCACCTGCTGTCGGTATACTCCCAGAAGGGATTCCTGCGCGCAAGTCGCGCACAGGAGCTCCTCCGCGTCGGCCGAGTACAGGCCGAGCGGAGTGAGCGTACTCTGGATCAAAGCCCGAAGAGGTTGAATATCCATCGCAGCAGCGTCCTCACGCAACGGAGAGGACAGGGGCGGTAGGGACCGCGAGTATCTGGACACCGACTTCGTCAGACACCAGCGAGGCGCCGGCCGCGTTGGACAGTGTCGCCACGATGTAGCTCACGCCTTGCGGCAGGCCCACGTCGGCCAGCGGCACGAGGATCGAACCGGCGGCTTCGCCCGCAGTGACGAGCGCTGCGGGTACAGCGACGCTGTTCGGATACGGGCCGCCGGAGACGGTGCCGTACTCGAGGGTGGCCGCCGTGACGTCCTGCGCCGCCATTGCGGTGCTGACGAGCGTGAAGCCGACTTTGGGGTTCAGTACAATCGGGGTTGCCATGTTAGTACTCCTGCTCTAGGTGTTCGTTGCCCTTCGCTACGTTGACGCCGGCCTGCGCCGTGGCCGCGTTGCGCGCCTTGCTCATCGCTCCGTGCGCTAAATTCTTGCCGATCGCCATGCCGGGATTGGCCTTGTTGAAGGCGTCGATACTCGGCTGGAGGCGGTCCATCTCTTTTTGGTCGCCGTTCAGCATCGCCGTCTCAAATTGGTTGGTCAGCGGATTATGCCGATCAGTGATGTCCTTGTCGATGTTCTTGATCGCGCTGTTGCGCGCGTAGGCATCCGCCATCTTCTGCGGCGTGAAGCCCACGCTCTGCAGAAAGAGATCCCTGTTGGTGATCTGATCCTTCGGCACCACGGGCTCTCCGGACATGTTGTTCGCGCCCTGCGTCGCGTAGCGCACGCTCTTGGCTAGCGCGGCCGCTTCCGGCGGCAGCATGTGCTCGAGCCCGCGTTCGGTGTTTCCCGTGCGCATCATGTCGATGCCGGCCGCCGCGTTCGTCGGGATGGCCGCGATCGGTCCGAGCAATTGCCCAAGGCCGTCCAGCATCTGCGCGGACGTGCTCTCTTCGCGACTCGGCGGCCTGTACCAAAGATCATTGTAGCTCGCGCCGCCCGAGAGCGAGGCACCGCTTATGGCGCCTACCGGGCCGGTCATAATCGCATCGCCGGCGGTCTCTCCCAACGCATCGTTCAAATGCTTGTGGAGTGCAGCGGTCATGTCGTAGGGCTGATCCTGGCTGCCCATTACCGTGTTCATGACTTTCTCGGCGATCCAATACAACGGCATGCCTGTGACGCCTGCGAACATCGACATGCGCCCGATAAGACCGCCGAACGCAACTGCCGCGTCCTTGCGTGCTTGCGGGTCTGTCTCGGAAGCCGTCATGTCGCGGAACTCGCGCGCGAGTCGGTACGTCACGCCCAAGGAGTACTGCTTGAAGAGACCGATGACCTTGGCGGTGTCGTTCTGCAGGTAGCGCGGACGATTGGCGTTCGTGTAGTCGAAGTGACTGTCCCACGTGATCTGTCGTGCGAGCTTCGCGGCATCCGCATGCCCCATGTCCGCCTGCCGTCCGAGCCGGTACGCGGCCAGATGCGTCGTCATGCGGTTGTGGTTCTCCATTGCGTTGAAGAGAAAGCCGGCTGCCTTGGCGAACGCGGCATACGGGCCGTGGCCGATGGGGCCGCCTTGACCGCCGGAGGCCAGCATCTGGGTGTTGTTGTTGCTGAACACGCCCATGTCGGAGGCCTCATCGTGCGCGCGGCGCTCATCGCCTCGCAGCGTATCACCGAGGGATCCGTAGGACTTGGCCCACTGGCCGGTGGCCCGGCTGAGTTCCTTGCTGGCGCCGAGCCAGTTGAAGTGCTTCGCCAGCATCGGAGCTGCCAGCATGGGGTTCTGGGAGAAGATTCGGAAGGCCGTGGCCGGGGCTGCCCCCAAATACCAAGTGAAACCGAACTTCGTGAGGTTGGAGGCCAGCTGGCTCGCCCGCGGGTTCTTGATCCACTCGTACCGATCCTTGAGCTCGCGGGCCAGCTCCGGAGCCCAGCGGCCATCGGTCTGCGCGTTCTTGTCATCCGGGTTCTGCGCCGCCTTTTGCTCAAGCGCACGGGCATCCTGCTCGGCCCCGGAGAGCTTGCTCTCAAGCTGGTGGCCGTACTCGAGGCGCGCCAGCTGGTGCGCGCCGTGGAAGGAGTTGTAGGCAAAGGCGCGCAGCGAGTCTTGGGAATATCCCAGACGACCGACGCGGGAGATCATGTGCTTGCGCATGCTCATCTCAGGCATCGCGCGCAGGTACTGCTGCCAGATTTCCTTCTCGAGATCGCCCGAAGGGTCGGCGTCGTGGGCGAGGCCCATGACGTTGCGGACGAAGTCGGGGTCGATACGCTCCATCATGGAATTCGTGTCCATGCGCTTGCCGCCATCAACGTCGAGCCCCTGCTTGCGCATCTCGGCCATCCATGCCTTCTGCTGGGCCCCGCTTTCGAACCGGGAGAAGGCTTTGGTGTTGCCGTTCTCGTCCTTGGCGTTAGCCCACAGGTCCCCAAAGCGCTGCAGCGGGAAGTACGGGCCCTTGACGGTATTCGACTCGAAGGACTTGCGTAGCTCCGCCATGAGGTTCTTCTTCGTCTCCCCGTCCGCATCGGTCTGCTCGATACGCGCCTTCAGGGCGTCGTAGACCTGCGAGCGCTTCTGCGCATAGTTGTCGCGCACCCGATTGTAGAGTTCCTTGCCCTTGTCATCGAGCTTGTTGTTGTAGTCGTCCTGCAATGATTTGTGCATCGCGCGCTGATACTTCTCGTCGCGGGCCGCCTCCGGATTCGCCGCGCGATCAGCAGCCGTGTATCGCTCTTCGTACGGTTTGGAGGGATCATGCCCGGCCATTGTGGAGGCAGTCATGAGGTCGCTTAAGGTGTGCCCGCGATCATCCTGCTTCGCGTTCCACTGCGACCACTCCTTGGCGAGGGCCGTGTCTCGCGTGTGCATCTGACCCTTGCGGCCTTCCATCGCGTCATGCGCGTCGATGAAGCCATGCAGGTTCGGCATCTTGTCCGCTGACATGAAGTCCGGCAGGTTCCGCAACCCGATGGCGCCGAGCACTTTGCGCGGCGCGTTGTCACGGAAGTCGCTCAGCGCTCCCTTCACGGATCGTATGAAGCCCGGGTTATAGTTCGCCTGCTCTTCCATCGTGCGGCCGAACTTGTGGCCCACCGCTAGCGGGTGGTCCGGGGCGTAGTGGTCTTCCATGTTCTTGTCGTCATTGTCCAGCGAGAAGCGCGCACCGCCGGAGGCCTTGTACTCCGCGCCGTCGCGCGCCGCCTTCAGGGGTTCCGCGCCGCTGACGTGGGCCTGCGCCTGCCGGATGAGGCGGGCGATGTCGTTGTCATTCCAGTGCTTCACGAGGCCGAGCTTGCGCAGGCCGCCCCGGACCGCGTCCGTGATGCGCTGCCAGTGCGAAGGATCGCGGTCCGGCACCGGCAGGTCCCCGTGCACGTCTTTGCCGGCGAACTGATTCTCCGCCAAGTGCGCGGCGTACTCATCGCCGAGCAGGCGCATGTGCGTGGGGTTCTTGAGGTCATAGCCGCGCTGGGTCACGTAGTCCTTCGCCCACTTCGTGTCCTTGATGTCGTGGGCGATGCCGGTCAGCGTGTCGCTGTAGTCCTTGCCCAGGAAGCTGTGCAACCCTTGATGGGTCAGCTCGTGCACCGCGGTGTTGAGGAGGTCTTCCTTGTCTCCGGCTTTGTGGCTGTCGGCGAAGATGTGGGCCACGCCGTCCTCGTAGGCGCCCTTCACCCGCAGGCCGTTTGCCTTGACGGCCGTGATCTGATCCGCCAGATGCTTCGGGACCGTGTCGGCGTCCTGCGAGGCATGGATCATGAAGCTGCGCGGGGCCGTGGCGTCGGACACCCCGGACAGGTGCTCCTTCGCTTCGTCGTGCTCCATGCGCGGGTTCATCGCCCGGTCGAGATCCCTAGCCACGTCTTGGTCATTGAACCATCCGTTTTCCTCTCGCTTGGATGAGAGGGCGCCCTCTTCGGGGGCCTCGGGCTTCTTGACTCCCGCCCGAATCTCGTCAATGAGCTCTTGGGCGGCCGAGGGCATCGGTCGGCCCTGCTGGCGCTTTTCGGCCGCCACCCGGATGGCGGCGAGCCTATTAGGCGGCGCAGGAGCGGCGATCGGCTCCTCAGGGGTAGCAGGGGCAGGGGTACCTTCCTCGGCCGGCGCTGGGGCCGCCTCCGGGGTCGTCTCTGGGGGCTGTCCGCGCACTTTGGCGGCCATTGCCTCGTCAAGGGCTGCCTGCCGGCGCGCCGCGAGGTCTGCGGGCTTGACGGGCGCCGGGTTGGTCTCGGGAGCCTCTTCCTCTTCGGCCGGCTCTGGGGCCGCCTCGGGGGCTTTGGCAGCCTCCTCGGCCGGGAGCTCTTCGAATTCGTCCTCGGTGCCCTTGGCGTTCGCCTTCATGCGCTCCTGCACCGTCTGCTCGGGCTCATCGGCGCCGGCGGCTGTCCGCTTGGCTTTGAGGGTCTGGAGGGCCTCATGCTGTTCGGCCGGCAGCCCTGACGGACCCGCACCGGGCTCGGGTTCCGCCGGGGGAGGGGCCTGCGCGGCCGCCTCGGCTTGTTGCTGCTCGAGCTCGGCCTGCTGGTGAGCCTGCAGGGCGGCATCCTGATGGGCGGCCTCGGCCTCCCGGGCGCCATGCACCGCGGCGGCATCGTGTACCGCCCCGACGTGCGCGTTGACCTGCGTCATCGCCACGACCTGTGACATCCCGTCGCCGCCCTCGGCCGCCACAGCTTCGGCAGCGTGGGCCTGCGCGCGTTCCATAGCGTCCGACGGCGCCCTCTCGACCACTCCGCGCGCTTCGGGCATCCCGTGCGGCATGAAGCCAAAGGGCGCCGTGGTCAGCGCGGCGAGGGCATCTTCCTTCGCATCGAAGGGCTGCTGCATGTCGGCCGGCATGGCGGCGTTCTGCGCCACACGCCCGACTTCCTGCATCCCGGCGCCGGCAACCGCTGCGCTGCCCACCCGGGCAGCCAGATTACCGCCGACGCCCATCGGGACGGCGCCAGAGGCGCTGTTCACCAGATAGCTGACGACTCCGGCTGTGCGCGCGGCCTTGGCATCCCCGGTGGCCTGCATGACCTGATTGCCGGTCTCGATCGCTGCTGCGGCAGCGGGGGCCTGCATTGTGACGGCACCGCCGGCCGCGCGCGCAACCGCGCCGCCGCCAGCCGCCACGCCGGCGCCAGCTTCGCCGCCCGATGCGATGGCTTGGTCGATCATCATGGCTGTACGGCCAAGGCCGTGCATGGCCTTGTCGACGAAGTCCGCGTCCGGGCGCTCTTCGAAAGCCGCGCCGCCCTGCTGCACCGGCTCGACGGCATTCTTGAACCAGTCATCCTGCATCCCGGTTTGCGGGATACCAGTGACCCAAGAATGGATCTTGTCAAGCAGCATGGGGCCGGTGGCCGCCGCGAGATTGAGCGCGACCGCCGCGTTGTTGCTCTGGGAGAGGGCGCCTTTGAGGAAGGACCACTCGTGCGGCTTCATGCCGTTCGGCGGGGGCTGCGCCGGCGGGGGCTGGTCGTTCGCGGACATGTCCGTGTCCCAGTACCCGGGGCGCTCAGCCGGCGCGTTGATGTCTCCTTGTGGCTGAGCAGCCCCGACGGCGCCGCTCATGTCCGTATCCCAATAGGCCGGGCGTGCGGACTTTGAACCGGACTTGGCGGCCTCGCGCTTCGCCTTCAGCGGCGGAGGAGACTCCTCGACAGGGGCAGCCGTCGGCGGGCCGCCGCCGGCAGGCGCAGTGTCGCTAGGCTGAGAGGTCGGGGGACCGTCTTGGCCGTAGGGGTCTTGAACGTCAGTAGCCGGAGCATCCGCAGCAGCCACGCTTTTTCTCCTGGATTAATCTGTCTGCATGTCCGAAGGATCAGCCGGCTCGGGACCTTGAGATCCGCCCCCGGACGGCACATTGACCGTTTGGCCGCCGAGCAGCTTCACGGGGTTGCCGCCTGCGCCCTGCGGCGGCTGTGACGCGCGCGTCGCGGCGTCGATGAACGGCTTCGGCAAGTAACCGTGCGCCTGCTCGAACACGTCGGATTTGCGCAGCCCTTGGTTCGGGCCGTCGGGGATCGTCCCCAGCGGATCGCGCAGGAGGTCTTCCACCTCGCCGGGCTTCACGCTGTTGTTCGTGCTCTTCGGGTCACGAAGGCTCTGCATCTTGTCGTTGTCCCACGCGTAGAGCCGGTTCCCCTGCGGGTTGTAGATTGCCCCAGTGCGGCTGTTGACGAGACCCATCACTTGGTGCGGGGGTGCCCCGTAGTCGGGCGTCCCGTCGGGCTTCGTCGCAGGACCCGCGTTGACGGGCTGCGCTTTCCATTCGCCGCCAGCCTTGGCAGCGCCCCTGTTGCCGGCAGCGCCCGCTGCGCGGATCAGTGCCGCGTTCTCGCGGCTCTGCGCCGTCTCGTGGGTTCGCTGCTCCTCGGAATGCAGCTTCTCGGTCTGCTGGCCGGCCTCGAACTGCCGCCCGGCGCTTGCAGACATCATCCCTACCTGATACTCGCGCTCCTTCTGGGCCGTCTCGAACTGTTGAGTCTTACCCTGCAGCTTCTCCTGCTCGGTGAAGCCGCGCTGCTGCTGCTCCTGCTCGAAGTTCTGTTTCATGCGCTCGATCGCCTGCTGGCGCTGGGACTGAATCTGTTCAGTGCCGACCTCGTTCATCCCCTTGCCGAGGCCTTCGATGCCGCCACCAACTGCGAATGCGAGACTACCCATTGTCTTTCCCCTCACTCATGTCCGCGTCCCAGTAAGCAGGGCGCATGTCCACATCCCAATACCCGGGGCGCATGTCCACGTCCCAATACGCCGGCCGGTGATCCCGTGGAGCCGGCTCCTCCATCTTCTCAACCTCGCGCCGTGCCGCCCAGTGCACCTGCTGCACGTCGGTATCCAGATACATCGGCACCGGGAAGGAGGGCTTGCGCACCAACCGATGTGCCTTGCTCTCGCTTCCGCCGCCCGCCGCGGGCGGTAATATGAGGCACCACACCACCGACATGATGTAGTACCCAGCCGCGTTCGCATTCGTGCTGGTCCAGTTGGCCGTGGCACCGCCAGCCGCGCTGACCGCAATCGACTCGATGGCCGTCGTGTTGCCGCCGAATAAGTTCCCGCCAACGAACACCGACGTGAACCCCGCCCCCGGCGCGGCGAGCACCGTCACCCCGGCGTCTTGGCTCCATGAAGCCAAGAGGCACGGCAGGTCTGATGCCGGCACCTGCATCGAATTACTGCTGAAGGGCGCGCCAGCACCCAATGAACCCGTCAGCGTCTCATCATGCGCAACCAGCGTGTTGACCCCGGCCACCTCGGACAGCATCACATCCGGGTAGCCAAAGCCCGACGCGCCAGCATTGGCATTCACCGTGACTGTGCATGGGCCGCCTGCAATATTCTTCGCGTACCAGTGCGCGCAGAAGTGACCTCCCGGCGGCCCCACCACCCCGAGGAACGTATACGTATTGTTCTGCGTGTCCGTTATCGTGTTGGCCGCGAAGTGGATGTTGTCGGGGGACAACTGCTGGGTATAAGATACCTGCACGTGCAATATGTTCCCGGCATGCGTCGAGGCCAGCGCACCGCTCGCGAAAGAGAACATTATAGTTCCGGTGTTGTCGCTACTCTCGGAGGTCTGGAGATACGCCTGCGTCGTCACGATGGCTGCGCGCCCGCCGCCTGTTGAAGCATCCCTCCTCCGCCTGCTGAAGCGCCCGCGCCCTCATCTGTCTGCTGCTCCGGCGGAGGCGGCTGTTGCGGCGGCGCGCCACTCGTCGGCGTCGCCGTCGTGCCTACCGGGGCCCCGCTCTGGGGACCCGCCGTCTGCGGCGGACCCTGCTGGCCGCCCTCGCTGGCAGCATGATTCGCATCTATCGCCGGCTTCGCATGGGCGAGGGCCGCCGCATGCTGCTGCTGGTGATGCTGCAGCACCTTGCGGCCCAGAACGTGGGCGGCGCCCTGCGCCTGTCCCTTGTTCACGCCGAAGACCCGCATGATCCCTTCGTACACGGCCCCGAGCACCGCGGTCATCTCCTGATCGGAGTACTGAATCTGCTTCACCTGCTGGCCGAGGTCGAGCACGTGAGTCACGACATCCTTCGCGAACGGCAGGATCAGCTGCGGCGGGAAGTTGTCGAGCTTCTTGTGCAGCTCGACCACGAGCATCATCGACACGTGCACCGCGCCGCGGATCTTGCCCGAGCCTTGCGGCATCAGTCCCTGCAGGACCGCTGTTGCAGTGGCGTCGCCCTGCTGGGCGTAGAGCGCCTGCTCGAGCAGCTGGTTCGCCTGCTTGAATTCGTCCTGCAGCGCCGGGCTCGCCGGCACCTGAGGCAGCATGTCGTTGCCCTGCGCAGCGCCGCCGGGGGTGTTGCCGGCTTGACTAGCCGCGGCTTCCCCGCCGCCGGTGTCGCCCGCGCCCGGAGGCGCCGAACTATCGCCCGGGGGTGGCGTGTCGCCGCCGCCGGATGTATCATCCCCAGCGCCCGGAGCTTGCGGGTTCGGAACAGGAGATGCGCCTTGACCACCTTGACCGCCTTGACCTCCGCCCTGTGGCTGCTGGCCTTGGGATGCGCCGCCGCCGGGGCCGCCCTGATCCTGATCTGCACCTTGGTCATCGCCGCCGCCTGCCGAGGACTCATCGGGTTCGGCTCCTTCGCCGGATGCCTGTGGTTCGGACTGCTCGGCGTCGGGGCTTGGCTGAGCGTTATCGGGGCCGGCATTGGGCTGACTTTCGGCATCGCTGCCGCCGCCCGCATCATCGCCGGGTAGATCGGCCTCTTGAGGCGCAGCAGGAGCCTTGTGCTCCTTCTTGTGCTTCTTCGGCATCTCTTCCTTGTGCGTCTCGCGCTTGTCGCGCGAGTCTTTCTTCTCGCCTTCCGGCTGCGCTTGCGCGGCTTTTTCCAGGATGCCCATTTAAGTCATGCCCCCTGTCGGCGTTGTGTTCGTCGGAGCCTTCATGCCCGGAGGCACCGGCGCCTGAGTGAACGGTGAAATAGGCACTCCGGGTGTCGGGCCAAGACCCGAGTTGCCGGCGACCATACCCTTGACGGCCTGCGCGCGCTGCAGGTATCCCTGCGGCACGGTAATCGGCTGCGCGGCCGCGGCCTGCAGCTGATCGACCTGTGACTGGTTCTGCCACTGCAGGTTGCCCCACTGCTGCGCGGCAATCTGCTTCTCGATGGCCTCGTTCTGCGCGATGCCCGAGCCAACGCCGGCGATGATCTGTCCACCGGCCTGAATGCCGGCGGACATCGGGGAGATGCCGGTGCTGCCGCCGCCAGCGCCGCTAAGGGCGCCCTTCAGCATGCCGCCGAGGCCGCCGCTCGTGGGCTGCGCGGCCGCGGGCTGCGTGGTCGCCGCCCCGTACTGCTGCGCCGCCGCGGATGGCTGAACCGTCGCGTTGGTGCCTCCGTTGCTCAGCGCGTTCTGATCGACTGCCGGTGAGCCGTCGGGATTCATCGGCGCGTTCGCCGAAGCCACAGCCGATTGGTCGCTCGTCGCCCCGGCGGCGGTGCCGGCATCTGCTCCGGCGGGAGCGCCCGGGGCGCCTATGGAGCCGGGAACGCCGGGCTGCGCTGTGTGCGCAGCGGCTACGGCGCTCGTGGTGTTCTGCTCTTGCGCTGCCGCGGCCTGCATGTTACCGGCCGGGGCCGAGGAGGTGTTGGCGTATGCGCTGTTCGGGCCGTTGACTGTGGCGGGATCGGTGCTCGTGACCCCGGGCGCGCCGGGGTTGGCGGCGGCCAAGTTGGCGGCGTCGCCGCCAGTCTGCGTGGATGAGAGAAACGAGTTGCTGGTCTGGATGGCGGAGCTCTGGCTGGCGACATCGGTCGATGTCTGCCCCATGAGGTCGGCCCCGTTGTTGCCAACCTGCATAGACATGGCTGCGGCCGAATCCGCATCGGACGCAGTCGTGGCCACGTTGATCGCGCTCGCGCCGTACAGGGCGGTGGCGGCGCTGCCGAGAGAAGCCGCGGCCATGAGGCCCTCGCCCCACCCGGACTTCATGAAACTCCCGACCGATCCGCCTACGACGCCCAGCTGCGCGGCGCCGCCGAGCGCGAGTAGCGCGCCTGCGAGGAGACCCGAGGTGGATCCCCACGTAACGTAGGTCAGCACCGCTGCGGCGACGACATCCAGAATTCCACCTAAAAGACCCATGTTATGCCTTCCTGCCTCTTGGAAAATACATGTACCCGCCATCGCCTCGATGCTTGAATCCGATTCGCTCCGCTATCACCAGCGGCCGGCTGTCCATCATAACCCAGTCCGCGTTGAATCCCGCGATCACAATCTGCTTCTGCTGCGCATCCACCCACCGGCGGAAGTCCCGCAGCAGCGCCGCTCCGGCACCCGCAATTTCCGAGTACCAGAAGAGCACCGTCGCGTGCTTCTTCATCGCCCACGTGTTCTGATCCACGCGCGCCAGAAGCACCGCTCGAGGCTCGCCCACCTCTCCAGCCACCTTCGCGTAGTGCTGCTGCCCTGTCGCGAAGTCGCGCACCAGCCAGTGCACCTTGTCAATATCCGCAATCAACTCCGGATACATCGCCGCCGCCAACGTCATCGCCTTCACTCGAACCCAAGGGCAGTCCCTGATTTCAAGAGGCCGTATCACGGCGCATAGCCTCCTGACGCCGCTTGAGCCGGCTCAGGCAACTGCCCGAACGGATCGTAGCCCACCTGTTGCCCCTGCGCGTTCGTCGTCACCGGCAGGGTTGTAGCCGACGCCGCGGGTTTGGCCGGCGCGGCCACTGGAGCCTTGGCCGGAGCCGTTGTCGTCTTGGCGGGGGTCGTTGTCGTCTTGGCCGGCGTCGTTGCTGGTTTCGTTGCCGCTGCAGGCGCCGGTGCTGCAGCGGCAGCCGGCGCAGTTGTGACCGAGAAGTTACTGCTGCCTCCGGCCGAGTTTGATGTCACTGCCGGTGCCTTTGCACCCGTACCGCCGTTCAATGAATTGATGATCCCTAAGCCTGCTGACAGCACTGAGTAGTCCGCCTGTATGGTGTCCGCCACTCGCCCCGGGGAGATGTTCTGGTTCGCCATCGTAGCAGAGATGCCGTTCATCATGGAAGTGAACATGCTGGATGCGCTCGAGTTGGACGCGATCAGCTCGTTGTACTGCCCCTGAATGCCGGCGAGCGACTGGGCCTGAGAGCCCGAAAGGTACTGCTGGCTGATCTGCTCATCGAGCGACATGACCTGCTGCGTCATCGCGTTCTGCGCGGCTGTGTTCGTCGCGGCCGCCGCCTGCGTCTGGCTCGCGTTGAACTGCTGTTCCTGCGTGCCGAGCTGCGCTTGGAGCTGCTGATTCGCGTTCTCTTGACTCGCGTTGAATTCGTTGGCCTGCGTGCTCAGCTGCGCGTTCTGCAGCATGCCTTGGCTTGCTTCGCCGGCGTTCTGTTCTGCCAGCGGCGCCGCCGCCGCGACGGCCGCAGATTCCGCGCTGCCCGCGCCGATGCTTGAGTTCTCAAGTCCACGGCTGGCCGCGCTGAGAAGGCCCTGCTGCTCGGCCTGCTGGATGTATGGGCTGTTCGCGTTCGTGATCGCGTCGATCTGGGCGGCGGAGTTCGTCGCGTCTTGCGGATTGAACTGGCCGTTGTTGATAGCCGCCATTGTGCCGGTCAGGGATGCGGCGGCTGTCGGCGTGGTGCCGATCGGGGTGGCTGTGCCGCCGTTGCTGGGGGCAAAGGTGCCCGCCGTCTGCGGCTGCGTCATAAGGCTCTGCAGGGAGGGCGTGCCGGGGGTTGAGATTCCGCTATTGGTCTGCGCCGGCGTGGCAACGGAGCCCGCCGGGGCCGCTCCGGTGCTCTGCATGCTCAGGGCGCCCCCGTCTGATCCGCCTACGCCCGTTGCCATTAGATTGTCCCCCTAGAACCGGACCCCATTCGCCGGAGTCTCTCATGCCGCTTCGTCCTGTAGTGCTTGATTCTGTTCATAGTGTGAGCCCTACCTCAGTTCAGCAGGTAAGAAACCGTGAAGGCGACTGCGACGCCTTTGGTACCTGAATTCGTGAATGAACCGCCGGTGATGACGCCGAGCGCCGCATTCGTAAAGGTCACTGTGCCGCCCGTAGCGATTGATACCACGTTTGTCGACCACGCCGCGCCGGTGTTGTTCTCGATGCAACCTGAGATAGAGAAGTTCTGCACGCGTGCTGGTCGAATTGCCGCCGGCATTCCGGTGGCCGTCATGGTGGCCGTATTGCTCGTGCCGAGGGCCGCCGGAAAGTAGAGCACTACGAGGTTGCCGACGCGCGTCCACACCGCGGTGCCTGTAACGCTGGCGGTCATGCCGGTGTACGTGATCTGGAACGTACCTTGGTCTGGCGTCATGTCCACTTGGCTTGCGGCCACCGGGCCGTAACCAGTGATCTGCGGGCCGGAGACGTTCCACTCCATGATGCTCGTGCCCAGCGCGGTCAGACTTGTGCTGTAGCCAAATGCCCAGATCCCCGTGGTGCGGTTTCCCAGGTATCCGTAGTAGCTGCCTGCAGCATCCATCACGAATTGCGGCGCCGCCTCGAGACTGTTATAAAACGGTCCGGTGCCTGCGGCCACAAGGCCGGCCCCGGTGACGTAGAATAAATTCGAACTGGCGGCGGCATTGGCTATATTCAAGGCGTAGTCGCTGGCATTCGTGCCCGCTTCGATGATCACGCCGCCGGAGAAGCCCGAGGCCTGTCCGGAGATGAACGATGCAAGGTAATGCAGGGCGGTATTGGTGCCGCCGACCACAGCGAAGCCGATCGTATTAGCTGCTGCGTTTATCGTCACCGCCGTGACTGCGCTCGACGGCGTGAATGTGTGCGCGCCGGTCCATGTGGGCACAATGGCCTGCGACAACGGCGGCGCGCTGTCCGACGTCATGAACGTCGCCGCGGAGCCATTGACTGCCGAGAGTCCGATCGTCGCCGTCGGATTGTGGCTCGACGCCGCACTCGTTTGCACGGCCGCGCCGTTCACGAAAAGGCCGGTTGCGTTGAGGGTGCCCAAGCCTTGGCTGCCGCCAGTGGGCGCGCCCACCGTGACGCCGCCCGTGCCCACGATCTCGAAGAACTGTGTGCCGCCGCCCTGCTTGTTCACGAGGAAGGCGATGTCGCTGGCGTTCGTTCCCGCGTTGATTTCCACGCCGTAGGACTGTCCGGGGGTGGCGCTGCCGTCCAGCGTGATCGCGTAAGCGTTCGCGCCCCCGGTCAACGTAAACCCACTGGCGAAGGACACCGTGGAGTTGAACGACACGGCGCCCGAGAAGGCCCAAGTGCCAGTCATCGTCGGGCTGATCGTTTGATCCAAAGCAAAGGTCACGTCGATCGGCGCGCAGGCCGTCGATACGCCGCCCGCGGGCGTCAACCCCACGAGGTGCGTCGGCGCCGCGCCGGAGATCGTGTTGCTCGTAATGACCGTGCTCGACGGGGCGATCAGGGTCCACGCGACGTAGGTGCTGTTGTACCGCAGCGTGTACCACGTATTCGCCGTGATGGCGCCGCCGCTAAGGGCTTGTCCGGCGGGGGTTGTGATGCTGACGGTCGCGCCGCTGTCGACCGCGATCGTGCTGCCGCCGGTGTTAGCATTCACCGCCTTGAACTCGACTACCATGCCGTCGGTGTATGCGCCGTTCTGTCCACCGGAGGTCGTTACGACGTAGGCGTTGGCCGCGCCGGTGTCGACGCCTTGGATGGCGAGCTTGTCGAAGCCCACCTGAACCGCGGTGAATTCCGTTGCCTCGGCTTCCGCACGCGCAAGAGTGCCCGGGATGAAGGCGCCTGAGTAGGTGTAGAAAACTGGCTGTGCCATTAGCGCTGATTCCTTCGCGGGTCGTAGTAGAGCGTCAGTCCCTGAAGGACGAACGGCAGATCGACCACGGCTTGGTGGAAGATCAGGAAGCTGATGTTCGAGCCGGTGCCGTCCAGCTGGGCGCGCGCCGTGCTGATCGCCTGCCCGTCCCAGTAGAACTGATTCCAGTTGATACTATCCCAGTAGCCGCCGCCACCGAAGACTTCGACCGCCGGGATGTTCGCCGCGGTCAGGAACTGGAGCGAGCTCGCGCTTTCCTCGTTGCTGTACGTGAGGTCGGAGGCGAACTTGAGCATGACTTGGGTTGGTGAGTTGAGCTCCAGGTCCGCCCTGCGGAAGAACTTCCTGACGGCAGGAGATCCCACGTTATTGAAGGCGAGTCGTATATAGGAAGTAATCTTAATACCGTCGAAGGACTGCCCCGATCGGTCTTGGTAGACATACCCATCTCCGTTGCTGAGGCCAAAGTAGCCAACCTCGTTGTTGTTCTGGTCTTCCGAGTTGCAGATGTTGAAGATCGGGCTCGGGTAGCTGGCGTAGCCGAACTGCGCCGTCACGCCGCTCTCGATCGCGCTCCACGCCTTATTCTGCTGGCCGAGGCCGGGGACGAACATAATGAGACAGCTGCCGTCATTGAAGTAGAAGCGCGCCTCGTTGAACGCCCGCACGATGGTCGAGTCGTTGAAGTTCGGCCGCAGCGCATTGATCATCGGCTGTATGAGCTGGGATACAGTTGCTCCCACGTAATTTCCGTAGGATTGGGTGCGGCTGAGAGAAGTGATGCCGAGGTTGTTGATGGCGTAGACGGTATCCAGCAATTGGCCTGAATACAGTATTGCTCCGGCCTTTTCAGCGACAAGGGATTGTACAAAGTTTGCATCGGAGTTTCCTGACAGCGCCCACGAAGAGTGCTTGGTTGGGATGATGAGATTCGGGCCGACCATGCTGAAGAGGCCAGTGATGCTGTCACCGACGCTGAACTCCTCCGCTCCCAAGAAGCCGTCAAACTGCAGCGGCGAGCCTGCCACCGACTGCTGATAGATGCCGCCGGGGAAGGCGAGGAACAGGAAACCCTGGTAACAGCACAGCAGGAAAGGATTGTTGATCGGGGGCTGGTTCGTGAGCGCGATAAGCGGCATCAGGATCGGCGTGATCAACTGGGCGTTGTCGATCTGGAATGCCGGGCCCACGCCGTTGCAACCGTAGGCATTGTACTGCGCAGTGCCGGCGTAGAAATTCTGATTCTGCCAGCGGTAGAAACCCTGCGTCCCGCCGGGGAGCGCGAAGAGGACGTTCGTGCCGACGGCATTGGCAAACCCGGTGCCGCCGGCCGTGAGGCTCTCCGCGTTGGAGAAAGTTCCTGTGACTTTGTTGAAAGCGATGTACCCGACAGCCGTGTCCTGCGGGATCACGTAGGCCACTGTGCCCACCGCGCCGCTGGTGACGCCCGTGACGGTCTGCCCCGCGACGGGCAACTGCGCCGTCGAGTTGCAGGCGAACATGGCTTCCGAGGCAATCGGGATGGAGGGAATGATACTGAGCTGGTATGTGCCCGTGCCGCCAGCGACGCCACCCGCGAGCTGGTTGGTAATCGTCGCACCGATAGGGACTAGGCCGGTCGTGTCGCTGACTGTTTGTCCTGCGGCCAGCGTGCCGGTAGCAACCGCCGAGACGATCAGATAGCCATTCTGATTGATCTGCGCGGTGAAGATGGCGGTGTTGAGCGCCAGCGTGCCGTAGTAAAGCGTGTTCGCGTAGGTGAGCGCGCTCGTCCCCCAGCCATTCGTGCTGGTGGATAACCACATCACCGCCGGCGTTCCCGTGTTGGTGCTGGTCCCGCGCACGGCATAGACGTTGCTGCCGTTCTGCCACGCGCCAAGGATGTTGCCCGTGCCGGGCACAGTTAAGATCTGCTGGCGATAATAGTTCTGCGCGCCGAAGGTGAACTCGGCCGTGAAGGTGAAGCCATCGGTGCCGGTGCCGGCGGGGCCGTAGTCGGCCGAAGGCGTCGTCATGATCGTTGCAGTCATCGTCGTCGTGCCGATGTACATCTTCTCGGCAGTAGCGAACGTGCCGGAGATGTTGGTCAGCGCGAGCCAGTACTGCGTGGTGGTGGCTGTGGCCGTCAGCGTGCCGGTGATCGTCACCGTGTATGTGTACGTCGTGATCGCGGCGACCACGATGCCGGTGGCGCCAGAGGTGACGCCAGTGCCCGGCTGGTAGACGTTGGTGGCCGAGGTAGAGGTGAGCGTGCCCACGCCGGTGATGCCGGCGAGAGAGCTTACTTGGAAGCCGTATGCAGTCCCGAGGCTGGGCTTCGCGTGCCCGTCGAAGCGCTCGTAACCGTCGATGCGCCGGTAGCCGCCGTTGTAGTACGGCTCGTAGTTGACCATCGCAAGGCAGAAGCCCGGGTCCACGGACAGCGCAGGCGTGACGACGTCCAGCCCTCCGTTGAAGGGATAATATTTTGTCTGGGTGACAGACTTGAGGCCGCCACCGCGCGGCATTAGTAGCCCCCGCTCCAGTCCTGCTCGCCCCAGCCCTCGCCGTAGTCAGTCGACACGACGATGTTGTTGCCCTGCTGGCGCCGGCTGTTCTTGCGGTTTGGCAGCTGGTCATTCTCGAGCGCGGCAAGGAGCCCCTGGTTGTTGGGGATACCGTCATCGTTGACGCTGCCGTAGATGGCGAGCCGGGCCTGCGCCACCTGCTCCGGAGCGTTCTCGAACATACCGTACTTCATGCGGGCCCATTCCATGATGAGCCGGTTGCCGAAGCGCGCCGGGATGTTCGACACATCCGCGTCGTTTTTCAGATCGTACGGCACCGTCCGGTACTCGCAGAAGCACTGATAACTCTGGTCCGGAATGTTGTCGAACCGGAAGGTGTTGTTCGGCATCACAATGACGCGGAACGGCTGATTGAAGCTCGTGATGTTGAAGACTTGGTTGCGCACTTCCTGCCATTCGGCAGTCGGCAGAGGTTGTGGGCTGGTGGCGTTCACCGGGTAGATGAAGAAGCTCTTCCAGTCCCACTCGGCCAAGTCCACCGGGTAGGCACTCACCGAGCCGTTCAGCGTGGTGTAGATGCCGGTCTGGTTCTGCGCACCGGTGTAGAAGGTCAGCGTCTGGCGCAGCCACTTCCAGTCGACCCAGATGTTCTGGATGTCGAGCTCGGCGTCGTGAATGTAGTTCACGAGGCGCAGGATTTCGCCCGTAGTATTGGCTGTCGTCGGGATCGCGGTAGTGGGCGTGCCGCCGGCGGCGCCGACTTCGCGGTAGAGGTCCTGCACCAGCTGGAGGAAGGACTTGCCAACTTGGGGTGTCAGGGCCATCGCTACTCTCCCAGCGCTTCAGCAGCTAGGATCTGCGCGCGCTCTTTTTGGATCTTCAGCACGTCATCCGGCAACTTTGCCAGATCGACGAGCCCTTTGCCGCCCCGCGCGGCGCGCTGCTTCGCCCGCGCCTTGCGGTTGTTCGCTTCCTGCTCCGGAGTGGTCACGTACCACTCGCCTTCCGGCAGCTCACGGATGAACTGCCCGGACGGGGAGAAGAGGTTCTTCCCCTGAACGAGGCGGGGTCCCACCTCGGACGACACCTGCTGCGCGAGCGCCTCGGGGTCGTACACCGGCGTTTCGGCCGGCTCCTTGTACACAAAGGGCACGCCGGGGGCTGAGCCCCTGCGCAGCCCTGACGTATTACGAGCCATCGTCGCCCTCCTACGGCGTCTTCTGCCCTATTCCCTGATCGCGCGGATCGCTCTCGGGCTCGACCGGAGTGGCCGAGTTGCCGTTGCAATACGCCGGATTCGCATTCGACTCGAGGTACTTCTGCCGCGGCAGGCCCAAACCGTGGTACGGCTTGCCCTCGTCGCGTCGGCCCTCAAAGCGCCGATCGTACTCGGCCTGATCGAAGCTGTCCTTGCCCCACTCATTGTGGTTCCACGCCTCGAAGAAGTCTCCGTTGCGCGGCATCGGACGGCCGTGGTGATCGCCATGCGGGTCCATGACCTGCAAGCGCTCGGTGTTCTCGAACTTCGTGTCCATGTGGGCGCTGCCGTTGATCCCCTCATAGAGGTCGGCGCCCTTGTCAAACTCGGTCTCGGTGATCCCGAGCGCGGGTTTGTCCCACTCGTACTGTGACCGCGGAATTCGCATTGCCATGCTGTACTCCTCAAAGAAAGAACCCGACGGCACGTTGCCGTACCGCCGGGCTTTTCTTTACCGCCTCAGCGGTTTCTTACATCTCTCCAACCAGGAACTTGTTCCGGCGCTTGCCCGATACGGTGTAGTTATTGCTACGACCGACCTTGCGCTCCGGAGCATTTCCAGTCATGGGGTCGATGTCGTAGTTGTAGTTCGGCTCAGTCTTGTCCGCGTCCATCGTCTCGCGAATGCTGACTCCGTCCTCCAACCCCGCCTTCTCGACCTCGAAGTAGCCGCCGCCGTAAAGCAGCGTCTCTTCGCCCATGCCGTCCTGATTCGGGCCGTCGCGAATTTCGTCGAGCTCGTTCGGCGCGGCTACCGTGCCCTTGCCAAACTCGTCGTCATTCTTCTCCGGCTCGAGCAGACGCTCGAGGCCCGAAGAGCCCTTGCCATGCCCGGAGTGACCGGACTGGCTGCCATTGGAGTGCGACTGCTCGATACCCTGCTTGGCATCGAGAGCCAGACCGTCGCCGGCCTTTGCACCCTTGGCTTCGTCGTTCAGTGATTTCTTCGCCATGTGTAGTTCCCCCTCTTAGGCCTGGCTGTCCCACACGAAGATACGGCTGCCCGGTACTTCAGTGTGAGCAATACCGAAGCCCAGCTCGGCGTACCACGCGATGCCGCGCGAACGACCGTAGTCGGTGGGGATCTTGCCGCGGATTTCCTCAGGGATCGCGAAGGCCTCGACCACTGTGTCAGATCCGAAGAAGAACCCGCGATCGGTATTGGCGAAGGTCGCGCCGAGGCTGTTCGTCGCCAACGGAACGTTGGTCTGCTCGACGAAACGGACGCCTTCGTAACGGCCCTTCTCGCCGTTCATGATCACGTGCCAGCCTTCCGGAGTGTACTGGTTGATGCCCTCAAGGTTGTTCTTGAAGGGACGCAACGGAGTCGGCCGGAAGATAGCCATGTAGTTCACGCCGTCGAACGTCGGAACGTTCTGCTCGGCCATGTAGTCCGCGATGACCTTCACGAGAGTGCTGGTCAGCGGGCCCGAGCTGGTGCCCGACACCGTGCCGTTCGTGTTGACCACGATCGTGCTGGTGCTGGTGCCCCAAATTCGGTACGGGCTGGCGTTGAACTGGTTGTAGGCCGCGAGATCGAGCACCTTGCGGGCGTCGTTCTTGAGGACCTTGTGGATGATTTCCGTCACGGGCTGCTCGGACAGATCGTCCAGCTTCTTCGTGAACGGCACGCTGTTGCCATACTCAGTGATGGTCAGCGAGTTCTGGGTGATGACGAAATTGGTCTCGGGCATGACCTGGTTTTCCACCAGGACTGCGCCGGCCTGCTGGACATCGCTATAGATGTTCCAGTTGAAGTTCGCGCCGATGCCGAGGCCGAAGGCCTCTTTCGCATCGCAAAACTGACGGAAACGCACCATCGGCTGAAGAGCCGTGCGCAGCTTTCGCGACAGGTTTGGCGACCACATGTATCCGCCGAGGGCGGACGTGCTCCAAACTTGACCTGACATTTTCTTGTCCTCCGTCTAGTACGGCTGACCTCGGCTCTTGCGAAGCTCGGACATGATCCCCTGCGGGGAGTTGTCGTCTTCTTTGGCCGCGGCCGGCGCCGGTCGCACACTGCGTGCTTGCGGCATCGGTACTAGATTCTCTTTACGTTGCTGACGGTTGCTGGTCTGCTGTACCACCGCGGCCGGCTTGACCCCTAACTTGGTCATCCATTCGCGCGTCTGCTTTCCAGCTTCTAACATGACCTGCTCGGGACTCCACGAGGGATTCGCCGCTGCAATGTCGTTCGTCTTTCGGTCAGCGAGAGTAAACAGATCGGGGTCGTTCGAAATGTCGGGGTAGTCCTGCTTGAACCGGCCGAGGCCGCTCTGCAGTGCCCTTTGATTCTCACGTTCTGCAATCGTTCTCAACGCTCGCTCGGAGGCGCGCTGCTCTACGGCGTTCACGTCGATCGCGGGCGCTGCCGCCTGTCGGATCGTCTTGAACGTCTCAGCCATCTTCGCCGCCGCTTTGTCCTCAGGCTCGCTCACGAGACTGCGGACCAGCCCTTGGGCCAAGGCCAAGTCGTCGACTTCCACCACTGCTGGTTTTGCAGGGGCGGGCGCCGGCGCCGGGGCTCTTAGTTTCGCCTCGAGCTGCCGCTTCAGATCCTGTGCTTGGTCGAACCTGATTTTGGCCGCCAAACCGTACTGAAGCTCCCGTCGTGCATCGGCGAGGTCGATCAAACGCTCTTTGCCGTCCACGACAGTCCTAAACTTGGGCTTGCCATCCACTCGCACGACGAACTCGCCGAGGGGATCCTCGCCCTTGGTGCTGATCCGCTGCGCCTCGCGCACCGCCGGTTTCACCACCGCGGGAGCCATCGGCTCTACGTCTGCAGCACCATCCTCAATCTGCGCAGGCTCCGCTTCGCCGCCGTCCTCCACGAGGTCCCGGTGTCCCCGGTCCACGTCGAGCGCTTCGCCGCGCGCTTCCTTCGCATGCGCTGCGGCAAGGGCCGCGGCGCGCGCATCGACATCTGCCGACGCGAAAAACTTCTGGTCGTCTTCGGCGCGGTCCGCAATGATGCGCGCGTCGAGCTCCGCCATGAGCTTCTCCCGAGCCTCAATGTTCGGGTCTCGCCCCACTCTACGGGTATCCGCGAGTTTGTCACCCATCGTCTGCTCAGACTGTGGACCAGTCGACGCGCTGCTGGTAGGTTCAGCCATTTTCGTTCTCCTCAGGTGCGGTAATCATCGAGTTCCCCGGCGGCTTGATCGCCCTCGAGGATGGCATCGCCCAGCCAATTGATGAAGAGCCGCGCGATGGTCGCGCGCTGGCGAATCTGACGTAACTTAGTGCGAGCTCGGAACCAGCTCCAGCCGTCCGGATCCACCTCGAGGGCGTCCTGTTCGGCCAGCCGGATCATCTCTTTGGCGCGGGCATGCAGGAGCTGGCCGACGGAGTTCGACTGGAGAAACGCGCGCACGGCTTCGCCGCGAGACGCAATCTCGAACAGGTCTTTCTCTCGGGAATCGACAAACTCAACTGCGGGAGCCCTGGTAGGTTGGCCCATCCGTTTTCTCCTGTAATCAACGGGCTGCGGGATGCAGCTTGCTCCTGGCTTGTGCCTTGATCGAGGCCTCTTTCGAGGCTGAAATGTTGCCGGCGTTGTAGGAGCGCGTCGCCCCGCCAATCGCCAGTCGTGCATGCTTGGGGTCCCCTATTGGGAAGCCCTTCTTACCCTTCGGGCCGCCCCCGGCGAATGGCCCCGGGCGGCTCACTTGGACTTCCTGTATTTGTTGCCTTCCGTGCCGAACGCCGAGGTGTGGCTCGTCGCCGGGTGGCGCTTGTGCTCGCCCTTGGCGTAGCCGTGGCTCTTCATCGCCGTCGAGAAGCTGCTCTTGCGCGCCGGCAGCTTCGTCGGGCCGCGCGCGTGATCCGCCGCCGAAAAGTCCTCTCCGACGGACTGCGGAATGCCGATCGTGCTGTTGCCCGCGGCTGCCGCGTGCATAGCTGCTTGCTGAGCTCGAGATACGCTTGGCATCAGACTTTCCCCACGCCCGGGAGCCATGGCGCCGGGGCTGCTTCGCTAGTGTTATCAACGCCTTGCGGCAACCGGATGCGCGCCTGCGCGGCCGGATGAATCTTGGTCGTCGGCTTCATCGGGCTGGCAATTTTCGGGGCCTTGAATTTCCCCCCTCCGCCGATCTTCATCATTTGCGCCCCAGCATGCCGGGTCGGCCCCCATTGACGGGGTTCTGCGCCGGGCCCTTGTTCAGGGCCGCGGCAGCGGCCGGATGGATGGCATTCGCCTTGTAGGCCATGCCGGTCGCGCCGGGGTTCGGTAGCGGGAAGCTACCGGGAACGCCCGGGGATGTCTGGCGTCCCATGCCCATTATCGGTTGCCGTTGCCGCCGCCGAACGTCGGCCGTACGGGCTGCGTCGTCATGCGACCGGGAGCCGCTGCAGCGGGATGGACCGGGGCTGCCGGGCCGTTGGGCTTCGCGATGTTCGGGGCGCCTAGGCCGGCCGGGCGCACTGCGGGGGCGGCGGGAGCCGCCGGCGCGGGCTGGCGCGGCGCAGGAGCCGGCTGCGGGATCGCCGGGGCGACCTGCCGCGGGGCCGGGGCCGGCTGCGGGATCGCGGGGGCGACCTGTCGCGGCGCAGGGGCCGCCTGCGGAATCGCCGGCGCCTGGGTCGGGGCCGGGGGAGCGCCACCGGCAGGCATGCCGGGGGCGGAAGGGGGAGCCATGCCGGCCATTATTTGTTACCTCCGGAGAAGATTGGGGCGCCTACTGGGGCACCGTAATTGCCGGGCGAGCTCGCCTTGGTGCTCGGATTCACGAACTTGGCAGGACCCGAGCCACCAACAGCCGACGGGTGCGGGGGATTGCCGCCGCCCGACATGCGGTCTGCGGTCTCCTGCACCGTCTCGCCGCCCGTGGTCGGGTTGCGAGGCTCTGCTTTTGTAGGATCTGCCATGACCCTTCATACCCCTTTTTCGAACTTTCGTGTACCTTGAGTACGCGAAAGTGTGAACTTACTTCGGCGGAAACCCCTTGCCGGGCGCCGGCTTGGGCTTCGGCTTTGCCGCGTCGACCGCCTGCTTGCGCGCGTCGGCGGAGCGCTGATGCGCCCCGTCGGCCCGCTTCAAGTTGACCTCGGCCAGCCGGTTGCCTTCCTTCGCCGCCCCGATGTCGCGCAGCGTCTTGTTCTTGTTCGACGCGATCTCTTCCTGCGTCATGTTCTTGAGGTGCCCCATCGTCTCAGTCGTATTCAGCTGCGCCATGCGCCACTCGTGGTTCTGCTGGTTCGCCGCGGTCTCGCGCGCGTCGCGCTGATCGGCTTCCTTGCCGCGCTGCTGGAGCTCCTGCATCTTGACCATGACTTCCGGCGGCGGGACAGGCGGCACTGCGGTCTTCATGTGTTCCGTAAGCTCCTGATCGTCCATGAAGAATCGCGAGGCGTCCTTGTATCCAAGGGCGCCGAAGATCTCATCCGCCACTTCGAGGCTCTTCAACCGCCGCGCCATGTCGGGCAGCTGGATGACGTTGGAAATGCCGAAGGTGATCTTCTGCACGCGCTTCACGGGGTCCGTGTTGCCGATGCCGACGTTGATCGTCACCGTCAGATTCTGCTGCAGCAGGTCGTCCGTCACGACGTCCGTGCCGTCGCGCTGCCACAGCGGCGTGCTGCGGGCGGCAATCGCCAGCACCACGTGGTCGGTCTCGTACATCTGCTCCATGCGCACGAGCTGGCGCAGCACCGGCTGCATCCATGTCTCGAAGAAGAGCTTGATGCCGTAATCCTGCACCGCGCCCGCCGCCCCTTGAAGGACGTCCATGCTGCCCGCTCGGTCCATCTGCTTGCCGCCGGCGGCAATGCTGGACTGACCGAACCCGCCCACTAAGTCATCGAGGTCTTGAGCAAGCCGGTCCTGCTCTTGATATGAACTCTGCGTCACGTCAGGGGTATTGACAACTTGGACGTCCTTCTCGGGATCGTTCGTCATCACGCCGCCGCCCGGGACGTTGCGCATGAGCGCATCGAGGTCCATCTGCGAGCCGCGGCGGATGAAGTAGCGCTTGTTCAGCGCGAGACGTACGTTATCCAGTCGCTGGTTTGCTACGGAGTTGATTTCCTCCTGCAACTGCGCCATCTGGGCAACGTCGCCATCGGGGTAGTTTCGGTTGGTCTCGATCGCGGAGAACCCCACTACGAACGGCCGTTCGCCGGGCTGCAGGTGAGGGTACATCTCCGTGAGCGGGATCGGGTCGCTCAACACCAGCTGGGTGCCGAGAGTCCAGAAGGCCACGTCAACGCCGCCCTCGCGGACGATGTTAAGGTGGGCCCAGACCATCATGAATTCGTCCGACGCCTTGTCGGTCGTCGGGTCCACGCGGCGGTAGCCTTCGCGGGCGCGCCGGGTGCGGTTGTCGATGTTCTCTTTCGCCGCAGAGACAATCTCCCCGAGGGAGTACTTGCGCCAGATCGGCTGGCCCGTCTTGGGGCTGTCCATATTCATGCGCTTGAGCACGTCGCCCGCGTACATGCCCATCATGTAGCACAGCGTGGGGCTCGATTGCGCGGGATTGCGCCAGTCGCACATCGGGTCGAAGAGGAAACACTCGGGCGGAATGATGTCCACCTGCGGCATGTCCACGATGATTCGCAACTGCTCGCGGCCCATCGGCAGCATCTCGCCGTCATCGCCCGCCGGCGCCATGATCGGGCGATCCTGATCGTCAAACGCCGGGACGATCTCCTTCACCTGCTCGAAGCGCCAGTACTGATGCGACACGCAGATGCCATAGACCTTCGTGTCCTGAAAGGCGCCCTGCGCGGTGAGGAACCAGTTCCACGGCACGACCTCGAGCCGCTTCTGGAGTAGCGCCTTGTTGACCTTCGCCGAGACAACCTGCTGATCGTTCGTCGGGTCAGACGCGGTGATGTCCATGTAATCTTGGGTCGCGAAGGCCGCGGCCGCGTGGGCCGCCTCGGAAGCCTTCGTGTTGGCGCGCGTCTTCGGACGGAACGTCCGGGCGCGCTTCCAGTCCCGGCGCGTGTAGGGCGTTGCCGGCCCGTGCTCGCCGTGGAAGTGATGCAGGTTGCGCTCCCATCCAAGCGTGATGTTCGCCTCGATGTAGTCGCGGCCGTTCAGGTAGATGTCGGTGGCCTTCTGGATGCACCAGCCATCGGATTCCTGCGTGCCCTGATTGCCGCGCGCCTGTCCCATGCCGCCCGCGGGATCCGCGATGTTGACGGCTGGGTTGTTGAGCTCGTGGCCGCCGGTCGTAGGCGGCCGCGGATCGCCGGCTGAGCTCGCCGCCATGCCCGGGGGCAAGTCCGCCGGGGTGCGCGTGTACTCGTAGGCCGGATCGACTGCTAGGGGGCGCGTCTCTGCTATGGAGCTGCGGCTGGGCTCGTTACTTGCCACGGTTCTTGTTCCATGCTTCCACGGTGTCGCGCGAGTCCACGGTGTTCACGTTGTCTTGAAAGTCGCGCGGCATCTGTTCGATGTCGTAGGGGTCGATGATCCGACCGCGTGTCACGCCGAAGCGCTCGAGGATCTCGCCGGCGGCCTTGCGGCAGCGCGGCAGGAGCGCGGCGATGTTGTCGCGCTTCATGTGGAGGCGGTAGCCCATGCGCTTGTTCAGCCCGGGGGCGCTGAGGACGACGCACTCGTTGCGCGTGTCGACGTTGACTTCCCACTGCCGGTTTGGGTAGGTACGGACGAGGTCTTCCCCGATTTTCTTGGCGATGTGATACTCGAGGAGCGCCGCCTTCTTCTCGTGGCTCTCTTCCGGCAGCACCTGATTGAAGTCGATGATGGGCGCGTTGCCCTTCTCCCCCTGATAGAACCGCGCTTTGGCTTCGCTCATGTCGGGGCCTCCGGCTCAAATGACTCATCCTCGGGTTCGAAGCTGTTGCGTATCAGGTCGCCCAGCTCCTCGGCGAAGGTGTGGCACAGCGCATCAGCCTCGTCGGGCGACGCTAAACCGCGCTTTTTCATATCCTTCTTCCGCTCAAGCCTTATACGTTCTTTGTCGTCGTAG
>Ga0210394_10001104_pt1 | contig 45731 bp, 48 predicted proteins | sample IncBWC12MmetaG_FD_160121 | JGI IMG/M metagenome (GOLD analysis project Ga0210394, IMG submission 160121) | Forest soil microbial communities from Barre Woods Harvard Forest LTER site, Petersham, Massachusetts, United States - Inc-BW-C-12-M | ecosystem: Environmental > Terrestrial > Soil >...
AGCATTTATCGCTCACGGTATTTTGTCGCTCCGCGCCTAGGTTCCGCACTCGACCTCTTGGTGCGCGAAGTCCATCACCCGGTTTCGCTCGCGTTTCAGTGCAATTCCATCGCTCGCGATCTTGAGGATCTGGCGGCGTCTCTGAAGATCAGCCGCGATCCGGGACTGGAAGCGACGATCCCGGAGTTTACCGACGGTGAGCTGTTGACACTCGAGGGTGAGAGCGACGAAGCGCAGGCGTCCCGTAGAGCGCTGGCGGCGAGACTCAGGGCACTGCACGTTGCCGCTGCGAAACTGTCGGACCGGCTCTCGATGCGCCATTTTTCACACATCTGGGATTCGCAGTCGGTGTGGACGTGAGCGAAAGGATGCGCTACAGCATCTATCACAAAACGGCCTACGAGTACGCCAGTGATGTGCTGCATGCCCACCACATACTGCATCTTGTCCCGCGTCCGGCGCCGTTCCAGCAATGCGTGGAACACACGATCAGCGTAGAACCGGCAACGTTTCTTCGGCGTGACGAGATCGATGCCTTCGGTAATGCTCTCACGCGCCTCGAATTCGAGCATCCCCATCGCAGGCTCGAGGTGGTGACGCAGATGGAGGTCGACGTGCACCAACGGCCGAAGATATTGGCCGATCACAGCATGTCGTGGGAACGAATCTGCGCTGATCTTGCCTATCATGGTGCGTGGCCGACGCGCGAGAATCTCGAGGCGTCCCGGTTTCGCCATGAATCGCCCTATGTGCGAGTGAAGCAGGAGTTCACCGATTACGCAGCCGAATGCTTTCCCGCTGGCCGCCCGATTCTTACGTGCGCCAATGCGCTCATGGTGAAGCTGCACCGGGAACTGACATACGCCCCGGGGGAAACCGCCGTCGGCACGCCGGTACGCGAGGTGCTGAAGACGCGCCGTGGCGTCTGCCAGGACTTTGCTCATCTCATGATCGCGTGCTTGCGATCGCGAGGACTGGCCGCGCGCTATGTAAGCGGATATCTGCGAGCCGCGCCAGCGCGGGGCGCCGTGGCGGGCGCGTCGCTTGCGATCGGGTCGGGCGCTTCACACGCATGGGTAGCGGTCTACGCCCCGCCACTCGGCTGGCTCGAATTCGATCCCACCAATAATGTATGGGTGGGTACGGATCATATCGCGGTCGCCTGGGGCCGCGATTTCGGCGACGTCTCACCGCTGCACGGGGTGATCCTCGGCGGTGCCACACACGAGCTTTCGGTGTCCGTGACAGTGGAGCCGCTTACTCAGTAGTGACAGTCACCTTCACTGACAGCGACAGGAAAGACCCCGCGGGGCCTCTGAAGCTGCCCACCACCGGCACCGCTTGCGCTGCATCGCGTGCGACCGCAACGCGAATGAGATTGCGACCGCCGACGAGGGCATTGGTCGGATCAAACTCCACCCAACCCGCTCCCGGCAAGTAGACCTGCAGCCATGCGTGGGTTGCACCAGTACCGACCATGCCGCTTGCCGCGCCAACGAGGCGCTCATCGTAGAGGTACCCCGACACAAAGCGCGCTCCTAGGCCGAGGCCGCGCGCCGCCTCCATCATGAAAACCGCGAAGTCCCGACAGCTGCCACTACGAAGCGCGAGCGTTTCAAGCGGGGACTGCACGCCTTCCTGCTCACGCACAACATACTGAAACTGCTCCCTGATCGCCGAGGTCATCGCCACCAGCGTTTCGAGCGTTCTTCCCCCGGGCGTGCGCTCAAGCACGGCCTTTACCCACTCGTCAATCCTGTGTTCCAGATCCAGATAGACGCGCTCCTTCGTCCGCCCCAAGTCCAGTGCGTCGTCCGCAGAGTAGCTGAAGGGAAAGCGTGAGGCGTAGGGCTCAACGGCAATTTCTTCCGAGACCACCGGATAGTGTTGTGCCCGAAAGCTGGATTCGAATGTGAGCGTATCCGCCCACCGGTCGAAAGTCGCAATTGCAATGGAATTGCCGAAAACATCGTGGATCCATCGTAGTTGGCTCGGAGGCGGGTCGATGAGGAGCGTCGTGTCGATGAGCCGCAGATCGTGGCTATCGCGCGGCCGGGACATCAGTCGGTGTTCGCCGAACTCCACGGGCTGCGAATAGCGGTAGCTCGTGCGGTGGTGAACATTAAGAATCGCCATGGGTCATCACACTCTCAGCGCCTGCATACTCGGAGCGTTACAAACGATCGCACTTTGTGAACAACAGATTGGAAGGCGCAGGATGATCAACGCGACTTCCTTGCGGGGGCGAACTGGTCTCGTAACTCCGATTGGTGAGGCATTGTCGCACGACACGGGGATCAGCTGCGCCTGGGTTTCGGCCCAGATACCAGCGTCCGGCAGGTTCAAATCGGAGGTTCGCTTGATGTTTGCTGCGGCTTCCGCGCCCCAAAAGGTGGTAGGGGGCGTGCAACCATAGAAGTGCGAGGCCTGCTGCAGCGAATTCAGCCGCTCTAAGAGCGGACAACCGGAGACCCCGCCTCAGTGCAAGCTTATTTGGGCCACCCGAAGTAGGACGTCCCCTGCGAACGGCGTTCCAAAGCGCTTACTCCTAGATAGGCGTGGCGGTTTTACACTTTTGCCTTTTCCGAGCAAGCGACGAAGGAGGAGGCCGGTGATGGCGAACCTTCCGTCAACTCCCTCCAAGCATTCCGAACAGTCCCGCTATTACCGCGACCGCGCAAGCGCGATCCGCGCTCGCCTTCCGACGCTCCAAGATGACGAAGTCTTCAGCGAGCTCTATCTACTCGCCGCTCATTACGAGCAATTGGCGGAGTTCGCCGAATCGTCTGGCTCGCTCGCATCCATTGAGGATTGACCTACTGCGAGCCGGCCTTCCAGGACGAGGGTTACTCTAGCCTGCCGTCTGTTTGGAAAGGTGTCCCTGGAGCGGCGTCGAAACCGTGACGGCCGAGACCCGAAGTTCCCCTTCGCGACCTTCAGTCCCGTCCATTCGAGGCCATCGCTTTCTGCACGAGGTGATGCCGTATTTATGCCGTACTTTGGATCGCGGTGCATAGCGCTAGCTCAAGCGACGCCAGAGTAAAATAAACCACGCACTCGTCTTAACCGAGGCGGATACTGACGCGCCGGACGACTCTGGAAAGGAGTACGGAATGACACCCCATCTCAAGCCGCATACCTCGGAATGGTTCAAGGCCTTGGAAACCCTCAATCCACGGCAAGCAAGCCACACAAAACACATTCTCTCGCTCGCCGTCAGTGATGCGGTGTGTTCGATCTGCGGCGATGAGTCGAACAGGGACTACAAATTGGTAAACGAAATCGCCGCGATCGGTCCCGTCTCGACGATGCGGCTCTGCGATGACTGCCTTGAAGTCCGCCGCACAATGCACGGAGAGAATTTCGTGCCTGTGGCGAGTTGATGCGGGGCCGTCAGTACTGCGAAAAGGCTTTGGGCGCGGCGGGTTCCGGGCGAACCGAGACCTAGATTAGGGCGCGCTCTCGCGAAGGCCCTGCGTGAGCAGCGAAGGAGCTTGCTTCCGTGGTAAGGAGCCATGTTTTCTCGTCGGTGACATCGCTCCAAAAGAAGTTCTCGCCTGTGGGGCACGGGTAATGGCGCCTTTCTCGGCCAGAAGGTGGAGCTGGAGCAGCGCGTCGCCGGTAGCGGAATCGTGGAGTTGTACGCGAGATAGCGGTATAACAGCCGCCCGCGCCGATTAAGGAGCCGCAATGCCAACGACGATTCGCAAAGTCGGCTACGCGTACGTCACCGTGGCGAGCAGACCCGGGGAGGCGGCTCGTATCCTCGAAGCGCTGCGTGATGCGAACGTCAATCTGCTCGCGTTCTCCGGGTTCCCGCAGGGGCGCAACAAGGCGCAGATCGACGTCGTGACCGATAACGTCGACGGCCTCAAGGCGGCCGCAAAGCGGCACAAGTGGAAATTGAGCCGCACCAAGCGCGCCTTTCTCGCGCAGGGAACGGACGAGGTCGGAGCCGCGGTACCGCCACTCGCTAAGGTCGCCGGGGCGAAAATCAACGTGATTGCGGCTGATGTCGTCGCGGCGGGAGAAGGCCGCTTCGGCATGCTCTTCTGGGTCGATTCTCGTGACTACAATCGCGCCGCGAAACTGCTCGAAGCGCTTTGAGCGTGACCGTGTCAGTGCACGGGTACAGGCCTGCCCGAGGAGGTCCAGTATTATTTTCAAATCAATAGTTTGAAGGCCCCAATACAACTCCGGCCGGGCGCGCCAACTGACTGTATATCACTTCCAATAATCCCGCCTAGCGGCCTAGCGTCTCTCTCCAGATGCAGTACGCGCCGACTTCGACGCGGCAAACACTTTCCCATCGACTATGTGTCGGTGGAATACGCGCAAGGCGTATTCCGGTCGGCGACTCGGCCCGGAAGCGCTTCACATGCACCACCATCTGACGTGAGGGCGGTGGCTGCGCAATCGGTGGCTCGATCGCCATAACCGTGGTTGCTTGGGAGCACGATCGTTTTGTTCTCCGCAAGCGTACTCACGCGCTCCGTTAACCGCTGGTCAGTGTCACCTGCATCCTCAGCTCACGCCGAGCGCCCGCCGGCACGATGAATACCCCAGGCTTTTCGGTGAAATCTCCAGCAAAGCCCACCGGATCGGCCATCCCGTGCCAGGGCTCGATACAGATGAAGGGGGCGCCGGGTTTGCTCCAGAGGCCTAGGTAGGGCGTATCCGGAAACTGCAGAGCGAGCCGAGGATCCGTGTCTGCACCATAGCTCACGCCCTGGCTGCGAACGGCGTCGAGAATCACCACGTCGTCCCTGAAGAGCTCATCGTCGAGCAGCAGACGCCGTGCGTGAATTGGCGTGGGATATCGGACAGGCGTCACCAGGCCAGCGGCATTGAGGCGGCGAATTGGCGCCGGCTCTTCGAGGTCGAACTCGATAGCATGCAGCGCGCGCGCGGCGCCAAAAGGTAACGGCCAGCGAAACGCGGGGTGATAGCCGAAGCTCGCGGGCATCGGCGCATCGCCTTCGTTTCTCACCGAGGTCGTCACCGTGAGCGTCGAGCCGACGATCTCGAAGCGCACCTGTAGCTGAAAGTAAAACGGATATACCGCCAGGGTCTGATAAGCGGCCTTCAGGCGCAACACGGCCGCAGCTGGCGAGGCGCTCAGCACCTCGAAAGGTTTGCCGCGCGCGAAGCCGTGGCGCGACAGCGCATAGGTCTTGTCCGCAACCCGGTAAACCCCGTCGGCCAGAGTCCCCACGATTGGAAACAGCAACGGCGCTCGACCGCTCCAGAAAGCCGGATTGCCATCCCACAACAGCTCATGGCCCGACGGGTCCCGCAGAATCGATAGTTGGGCCCCCAGAGGATTGACCTGCGCGGTGAGTGCGCCCGAACTCACGGTAAGCCAAGCACTGTCCTCTGACATACGGGTACCCTACGTCAGGCCCAGCCGAGCGGCAACGGCGGCGTTGCGCCGGTGAGCGGCACGACAGCAAACATCCGTATCGATGCAATGCACAGGCGTCCTTCGATGTCGAAGGCGCGGACGATTGCTGTCGGCGGCTCCGTAACGGCCAATTCTAAATTCAGCGGCGCCCGCGAGCTGCTAGCAACAGCCCGCCAAGATCGCCCGCACACTCGGCTGCGGCGTCAGCACGGTGCAGCGAGTGCTGGCGGCATAACCGGACCCACGCTACCGCTGATCTGCCGACCGACCTAAAGGCTGGCTCGAGGTTGTTCGTCCATGTACTCCACGTGCACCCAGTTAATCGCGCGTGCCGGCGTGCGCTGGCGTACCGACAATCTCGAACAAACGGCGCAACCTATTCTTAATCTGAAGGAGACGCACCATGAGTAACGAGGGAGGTAGCTCTCCATGACCGAAGCCGATTACCGCGCGATGGCCAGCGAGATTCGGGACCTCATCCCCTCGCTATTGCACTCTGAGTCTGTCGCAGACCTCCGCTTGCTCGCAGATCGCTACGAGAGGCTGGCGCACTGTCTCGAAGGGTACCCGGCACACTGCTGATATTCGCTAGTGCGGATTCTTCGGGATACCTCGCGGCCTCGGCCTGGCGACCGCCACGACTTCAGCCGTTTTTTTTCCCGCACTGCGAGCATTGCATCCGTTGCGCTAGCTGCACGAGGGTCGCTGACCAGCCCACCAGGCGCGCCAGGGCCTCGGGTTCGATGTGCCGCGAGGCGCCGCACGGGCAGCTCACCCGCACTAGGAACTGCCCAAAGCAGTCATCAAGTCTCTTGATGTGAGCGAGCACCCGCACCCGCGCCGCATGCACTTTGCCGTAGGAGACAGTCGCTCCCAAAACGACGTGCGTGCTACCAACTTCATCGTCACGTGCCGCAAAAGGTCTGCACCACCCGTTCTGATGACTGCGGCGGCTGACTGTATTCGCTGACCTCCGCTCGGTCGTCGTAGGGTCGCTGCAAGATTCCGAGCAGCTTGCGAAACAGCCCGTAATCACCATTTTCAGCCGCGTCGAGCGCGGCTTGGACACGATGATTGCGCGGAATGAAGGCAGGACTTGCCGCGCGCATGCTCGCGATGCGTTCAGCGGCGGCTTGCGGATCGCTCGCCAGGCGCTCCCGCCAATCCCGCAGCCATCCGTCCAATTCGGAGCTCTGTTCGAATAGCTCCCTTAGCTGCGACTCGGCTACGGGGTTCGCTGCCACCAGGGCGAGCCGGCGAAAGGTGAGGGTAAAGTCCGCTTGAGAATGGCGCATTAGGGTGAGGAGACGCCTTACCAAATCTGCATCTCCGTCGTTGGCGGATGAGAGACCTATCTTGCGGCGCATCCCTGCGAGGAAGCGGGCCTCAAATTGCGGGATGAAGGACTCAAGCACCTCGGTCGCGAGGCGCACCGCTTTCTCGGGGGCAGAGTCGATGAGGAACAGCAAGGTCTCGGCGAAACGCGCCAGGTTCCACTGGGCGATTACAGGCTGGTTCGCATACGCGTACCGACCGTTGTGGTCGATGGAGCTGAATACCGTTTTAGGGTCATAGCTATCCATGAACGCACAGGGGCCGTAATCAATCGTCTCGCCCGAGATCGCCATGTTGTCGGTGTTCATGACGCCGTGGATAAAGCCAATCAGCATCCAGTCTGTAATGAGGTCGACCTGGCGCTGCGTGACCGCCTTAAGGACCGCCAGTGCGGGTACGTCGGCCTCACGGGCGGACGGGTAGTGTCGGGCGATCACATAGTCCAGCAGCTCGCGCACCGCGTCCTGATCCCCTCGAGCGGCAAAGTATTGAAACGTTCCGACCCGCACATGGCTCGCGGCCACGCGGGTGAGAACCGCACCCGGAAGTGCACGCCCGTCGCGAAATACATTCTCGCCGGTCGAAACCACGGCGAGCGATCGGGTGGTGGGGACCCCAAGAGCATGCATCGCCTCACTGATGAGGTATTCCCGTAGCATCGGCCCCACCACGGCCCGGCCGTCGCCATTTCGGGAGAAGGGGGTGCGGCCCGCGCCCTTTAATTGCATGTCCCGGAGATTTCCATCGCGCCCTTGAAGTTCTCCAAAAAGGATCGCGCGCCCATCCCCCAGACTCGGCACGAAGACCCCGAACTGATGCCCGGCGTACGCCATCGCGATCGGGTCGGCGTCGTCCGGGGGTCGGTTCCCTGAAAAGATCGCTGCGGCTTCAGGATCGAGGATCTTGGGATCAAGGCCGAGGTCTGCAGCGAGCCCCGTGTTGAAGATGACGAGTCTCGGGTCCGGTACCGCGGTGGGCGTGACCCGCGCATAAAACCGGCTCGGGAGCGCGGAATAGGTGTGTCGGAATCCGAGTCGCATTCTTATCGGGTTTCGAAGCCAGGTTTCGATCGGCCTTCAACCACTCAGCGCGGTTGCGCCAGAGCTGGCAGAGGGGCGATCCGGCTTCTTTTTCAGCGCTCCAACGCGCGCAGCTTTCCGCAACTCGTCCAGATAATCGGCCCAAGCATGCATCATCCGGCGGCGCTCCGGGAGAGGACTCAAACCTCGACTGTAAATTCCACCGCAATCATAGTCTTATCGCGGTGGGATTTTTTGAGTTACCCAGAACGTTATCCAGGCCAATGGCGCACTGGGGTGTCACCGCTTGGTAGCGCTTGTGCTCGGATGAGCCGACGCGGTGATCACCGCTCCGCAAACCCGTCCAGCAAGCCGAATCGCGACCTGACGCTGCGTACCCACCGTGTCCACTAATGGGGCGGCATTGGCGTAGCAGTACACCCGATATTCATCGTCGCCATACATTTTCCTTCGGCCGAAACCGACTTCCCACGGCCACACGGCGCCAGCGTGGCGCGCAACCCGCGAGCTCGCCGCTTGGTTATGAAGATAATCGGCGCCGCATTCCCCCACAATCGTCTGAGTATTCCCCCATTGGGGGCATTGGGAAGATCGGCTGCTTTGCACACGATCTGGGCATGCCTGATCGCTGCAACCAATGTCCGCCGACCGCGATGCTCGCCGCGCCTCGGGGTCGGCTGTCCAACTCCCGGAATGCCTGCAACATGCCCGTGCGCACGATCTCAAAAGCAGCGGGACTGAGTTCACACATTCGGAGAGACAAATGAGGGAAGGACACGTCGTCGCCAACGGGATCGAATTCGCCTTTCTCGAAGAGGGATCGGGGCCGTTGCTGCTTCTGCTGCATGGCTATCCCGACATTGCTTGGACCTGGGAACATCAGATGGCTCCGTTCGCCGAAGCCGGCCATCGGGTGGTTGCACCGTTCCTGCGCGGCTACCCGCCAACGGAGATTCCCGCAAAAGGCTATTACGACCGGGCGACCCTGGCGCTCGACCTCAAGGCCCTCATCGAGGTCTTGGCCCCGGACGGCCGGGCGGACATCGTGGGGCAGGACTGGGGTGCGGCAATGACCTATGGGTTCCTCGCGGCCTTTCCCGATTTGGTGCGGCGTGCCGTGGTCATGGCGATTCCGCATGCCGGTGCGGTTCAGGAGAGCCTTGTCGTGCCAGAACAGATACACCGCGCGTTCCATTGGTGGTTCTTTCAGCTGCCCACACTGCCCGAGCAGGCGATCCCGGCCAACGATTTCGCCTTCATCAGCTATCTGTGGGATTACTGGTCGCCCGGTCACGCGGATCATCCTCACGTGGAGCGGATCAAATCCATGCTGCGCCATCCGGGGGCGGTCGCCGCGACCGTCGGCTATTACCGCGCGGCGCTCAATCCGGCCTTCCAGGATCCGGCCTTGGTTGAATTGCGGGCACGGCTCGACCGCCCGATTAGCGTGCCGACTCTGGCGGTGTGCGGCGCCAACGACATCAGGGCCGAGCCGATGAAAGGCCAGTCGAAATACTTCAGCGGCCCCTATCGATTCGAGATCGTCCCGGATTGTGGGCACTTTCTGCATCGAGAGAACCCCGCGGCGATCAATCGCTTGGTGCTCGGCTGGCTCGCCGGCGGGTAGAAGGACGCTGGTCGTCAGAACCCAGAATGGAGTGAGTTTATGGGTGAAGTAGATGTAAAGAACACCCAGACCAAAGCGCTCTCGGCGCCTAAAGCGCTTATTTTTGACACGTTTGGGACTGTCGTGGACTGGCGCGGTTCGATCGTGGCCGAGGGTGCCCTCTGGGCCGAGCGCGGAGGCCTCAAAATCGATTGGGGGCACTTCGCCGACCGGTGGTACTCCGGATACAGCCCATCCATGGACAAGGTTCGCAGAGGCGAGCTTCCGTGGACCACGCTTGACGACCTGCATCGTGCACTACTCGACGAACTGCTCGTGGAATTCAAGATTGCCGGTCTCGACGAGGCGACCAAGAATCACTGGAACCAGGTATGGCATCGGCTTCAGCCTTGGTCGGACTCTGTCGCCGGCCTGACACGTCTGAAAAAGAGATTCACAATCGCTCCGCTTTCAAATGGAAACTTCTCACTCCTCACTAATATGGGGAAGCACGCTGGGCTGCCGTGGGATGCAATATTGTCGGCTGAGCTTTTTCGTCACTACAAACCCGATCCCGAGACCTATCTCGGCGCAGCGCAGCTGCTGGGTTACCGCCCGGGTCAAGTGATGATGGTTGCGGCGCATACATACGATTTGCAGGCAGCGCGCTCGCTCGGTCTTCAGACTGGCTTTGTATTTCGCCCGGATGAGTACGGGCCCAAGGGAAATGCAAATCGCGCGCAGCCTGGAGACTTTGAGGTCGTCGCTAACAGCATCACCGACTTGGCCGGCAAACTCGGCGCCTAGCGCGCTTTGGAAATGTTGTCCTTGTCGGCACTGAGAATGGTGTTCTACGCAGGCGTCGGCGCACATCCCAGCGATCTTACGGCTGAGCGTGGTTTGCCTTGGGATATCGCTGCCAGCATCAGTTGGACGTTCCCTGATCAGACATTACCGCGGGCGCGGATTAGACAGGCAAAGTCCAACGCCGCTATGGCGCCCGCGAATTTCGATTCTGGCCAAGGAAGTCTGTAAGCGCCAACTCATGGTGCGCAGTGCGAGGTACAAAAACCATTATGCGCGATCCCTCACGGTGTTGCCGGCTGGCCGAACGGTGCGTTGGCGCTCCCGCGAGACAGGATCGTCATAACGTCGGCGGATTCCTTTTTGTCAGTGAGGCTCAAAACGCATGACAGTAAATTCGGGATTCAATCGGCGACAATTCCTCAGCGGGACTTCAGCAGCAGCCGTCGCGGCCGCGACGCAAGCGGTGCTAGGCACTGCGCGCGGCCGTGACGCGCCGGTCGCAGCGGAGGGGGAATATTCTCCGACGTTCTTCACGACCGCCGAATGGGCATTCATCAACGCCGCGGTTGGTCGCCTCATTCCGAGTGATGACAATGGACCTGGGGGTGTGGAAGCGGGCGTGCCGGTTTTCTTGGATCGCCAAATGGAGCTGCCTTACGGCCATGGCGCCTTCGCCTACACGCAAGGGCCCTTCCAGCCTGATGCCCCCGCGACACTGGGGTACCAGCTGCCGCATACACCGCGGGAGTTGTACCGCCTTGGCATTGCTGCTGCGGATGAGGCGAGTCGACACAGCAGTGGCCGACGGTTTGCCGAACTTGAGACGGCTCAACAGGACATCTTTCTCACGGCGCTGGAAACGGGAACCGTGCAGTTGAGCGGGCTACCGGCACAAGCCTTCTTTGCTCAGCTCTGGACCAACGTGCGAGAAGGTTATTTTGCGGACCCCTTGTACGGCGGAAATCGTGGTTTGGCAGGGTGGAAGTTGATCGGCTTTCCGGGTGCGCGTGCCGACTTTACCGACTGGATGGATCAACAAGGCAAGAAATACCCCTATGGACCCGTATCAATAAGCGGCAAGAGAGCGTAATGGCGACTCTGTTGAAGCCCGTTGATGCTGTCGTCATCGGATTCGGTTGGACCGGCTCCATCATGGCCAAGACATTGACCGATGCCGGTCTGTCTGTCGCGGCGCTCGAGCGCGGTCCGGCTCAGGATACCGCGCCTGATTTCGAGTATCCCCGAATTATCGATGAACTCAAGTATGCCGTTCGCGGTGAAAAGTTTCAGCCGTTGGCCAAGGAGACGGTAACGGTACGTCATGACATTGGCGAAGTTGCGGCTCCCTACCGACGATACGGATCGTTCATTTTTGGTAACGGCGTCGGTGGGGCGGGTGTGCATTGGAGCGGGCAGATATGGCGAGCATCGCCGGAAGATCTGCGCCTGAGAAGCCATGTGGAGAAGCGCTACGGAAAGCAATTCATTTCGGCCGATATGACCATTCAGGACTATCCCGTGAGCTATGAAGAGCTGGAGCCGCACTTCGATCACTTCGAGAAAGTCTGCGGAATCTCCGGAGTCGCCGGGAATCTGCGCGGTAAAATCCAAGCGGGCGGCAATCCCTTCGAGGGTCCCCGCAGTGACGATTATCCGGCGAAACCGCTGCCGCCTGTATACAGCGCACAGCTATTCGAAAAAGCGACGTTGAGCCTCGGCTACCAGCCGTTTCCGATGCCGGCGGCGAACAGCTCGGGGCCTTACACGAATCCGTACGGTGTCAGACAGGGTCCGTGCAATATGTGCGGATTCTGCGAATTCTTCGGGTGCTTTCTCTATTCGAAGGCATCACCCCAAACCACCATCCTGCCGATCCTGGTCAATCGTCCCAATTTCGAGTTGCGGACCCACGCCTATGTCACACGCATCTTGCTCGATGCCTCCGGGAAACGCGCGGTAGGCGTCCGATATGTCGATCGAGAAGGGCGCGAGGTCGACCAGCCCGCTGACATGGTCGTGCTATCGGCATTTCAGATGCACAATGTGCGTCTGTTGCTGCTGTCGAGAATCGGAACGCCTTACGACCCCAAGAGCGGCAAAGGTGTGGTGGGCAAAAATTACGCCTATCAGATGAGCACCACCAGTGCCGCATTCTTCGATGAGGATGTTCAGATAAACCCATTCATCGGTGCCGGGGCAGCCGGACAACGAGCGATCGACGAGTTTAACTCCGATCATTTTGATCACGCCAAGCACAGATTCATCGGTGGCTCGCTGATCGTGACCGATGCGACCGGCGGCCGGCCGATCGGTCAAATGTGGCTGCCGCCAGATTCTCCGCGGTGGGGATCTGGCTGGAAGGAGGCAGTGCGCAAACACTATCTACACACTGCGACGTTCAATAGCCTGGGCTCGGTGATGTCATATCGAGATCGATACCTCGATCTTGATCCGACCTATAAGGACTCTCACGGACTGCCGCTGCTACGATTAACATTTGATTGGCACGATAACGAGTACAAGGTTGCCGCATTTGCCGCCGCGCGGGTTCAAGAAATAATTCGGGCCATGAATCCTCGCAGTCAGTTCTCGCTCCTCATGAAGCCGGGCGAAAAATACGACACGCGCTTTTATCAATCCACACATACGACGGGAGGGGCGATCATGGGCAGCAGCCCCGCCAACAGCGTGATCAATCGCTATTCGCAAAGCTGGGATGTGCCTAATCTCTTCGTGATGGGCGCGTCGGCCTTTCCTCAAAACATCGGATACAACCCCACGGGATTAGTTGCTGCGCTCGCTTATTTCTCCGCGGCGAAGATCAAAGATACCTATATAAAGTCGCCTGGGGCATTAGTGCAGGCATGATTCTGCAACGCAAAGCATGGTTAGTGGCCGGCGTGGGCGGCGCGCTACTGATTCTGCTGATAGGCGGGGCCAAACTATCGGACATGCGGACGGGAGCCAATTTAGTTGAGCAGCTACCGGTTACGCCAGCGTTGATCAAGCGTGGTGCTTATCTGGCCAAACTGGGCGATTGCGCTGCCTGCCATAGCGTCCCCCAATCCCCCGCATTCGCGGGCGGCTTGAGAATGAATATTCCCATCGGGGCGATTTACTCGACCAACATCACGCCCGACAAGCGCTTTGGAATCGGCGACTACACGCTGGCGGATTTCGACCGCGCTCTGCGCTTCGGTGTGGCCGGCGGCCATACCTTGTATCCTGCCATGCCTTTCGCTTCGTACGCGAACACGAAACCCGAAGACATCGAAGCGCTATACGCCTTTTTTCAACGTGGCGTGGTGGCAGCGCCCGTGGCAAACAAGGTGGCCGATATACGGTTCCCGCTTTCCATGCGCTGGCCTTTGACATTTTGGCGATTGCTCTTCGCGCCCAGTCCTACGCCATTTGTAACCGCGCAGGCCGCGGATCCAATTGTCGCTCGCGGCGCGTACATCGTCGAAGGACTGGGACACTGCGGTGAGTGTCACACACCGCGCGCACTCACCCTGCAGGTCAAAGCGCAGAACGCCCGCCAAGGGTACCTGTTCCTGTCAGGTGCCGTCGTGGAAACTTGGTATGCCCCCAGCCTGCGCAATGGCGGACCCGACACCATCGGCGCCTGGTCAGCAGAGGAAATCGCGAGGTTCCTCACGACGGGTGCCAATGATCACGGCATCGCCTTTGGGTCCATGACGGATGTGATCGTGCACAGCAGCCAGTACATGACGCCTGAAGACGCTTCTGCCGCCGCCGCGTTTTTGAAGACGCTGGCGCCAGCAGGCGCTGTAGCGGCAACGCAGTTTGCCTATGACGAAAGTACCGATCGAGCGCTGCGTCGTGGCGATGCGGAACAGCGCGGTGCGATGCTGTACCTCGACAATTGCGCCGCGTGTCATCGGCCCGATGGGAAGGCCTATGACCGGGTTTTTCCTGCGCTGGCCGGTAATCCGGTGGCGGAGGCCGCAAACCCGATCTCGTTGGCATCGATAGTATTGGGCGGCTCCGCCACGCCCATCACGAACTTAACCCCCGCTCAATTCACCATGCCCGCGTTCGACTGGCGTCTCAGCGATCAAGACGTCGCGGACGTGGTCAATTTTGTCCGAGGCAGCTGGGGAAACACCGCTAGCGCAGTCGATGTAGAAGCAGTTTCTCATTTGCGAAAGGGATTAGGAGTAAGCGAGCAACAGCGCTAAAGAATGACAACGCGGCCAGCGAAGGGTGGGCCACGCGGCTGTGTGCGCGTTGAAATTACCCACCGCAAAAATTCCGGATGAGATACCGAGTTCCTCGAAGCAAACAGGTCCCATCAATCAACGAGGGCATCCTCGCGACTTCACTTTGATCACGCCGGCGCCAAGCTCAGACAGGCCCGTGGTCGCCGCAGTTCCTGCAACGTAGCCTCGGGAGATCGACGAGGGTCTGGCCTGAAAAGTCGGTCTCGGTCGATATCGAGAGACGCCCAGGATCGTGAGCGTCGTTCACCCGAAAGGGGGACTCGTTGTCCGCAGCAATACCGGTGACACTTCCTTTCGCATGAATATCGAAACGAGTTCTCCGGTAGAGCCGCCGGCAGCACTGTTGGAAGCTACGCACAGGGTTTTGTTTCTAGGCCCGCGTCGAAGCGGCATTCGACGCTCAGCGAGCCCCCACGTAGTGCTCCTGGCATGTGTGTTTTTGTTCTCTGTTGCGACGCGCAGCATCGCCGATGATGTAGAAGAAATCGCCAAACAAGCGCAAAACCCCGTGGCTTCTCTAATTTCCGTGCCATTTCAAAATAATTTGAATTTCGGCGTTGGCCCTAAGGATGATCAACAAAATGTGCTCGATATCCAGCCCGTCATACCCATCAAATTGACCGACGATTGGAACCTCATTACGAGAACCATAGTCCCGGTTGTATATGAGCCTTACATTTCACCCACCGCCGGCGACGCGACAGGTTTGGGCGATGTCCAGTTGGCAATGTACCTCTCGCCAACCAAGTCGACGGGTTCGATAATCTGGGGTGTCGGACCCGCTATCTCGTTTCCTACGGCGACCGAGCGATATCTGGGACAAGGGAAGTTTAGCGCTGGACTCTCTGCTGCGGTTCTAACCATTCGCGGGCCGTGGTTGTTCGGATTCCTGACAACCGATATCACGTCGGTTGGTGGCGAAAGCGATCGAGAGAATGTGCATCAGTTCCTTTTACAGCCATTCGTTAATTTCAATTTTGCGCACGGTTGGTATTTAGCGAGTTCGCCGATAATTACCGCTAACTGGAAGATAGCCGAGGAGGATCGCTGGACAGTGCCGGTGGGCGGGGGCGGAGGAAAGATATTTAGAGTTGGAAAACAACGTCTCAATGCATATGTGCAGGCGTTCGACAACGTTGTGCACCCCCACGAGGCGGGCAATTGGACCCTTCGGGTTCAACTTCAGCTGCTCTTTCCAAAGTGATGGGCCTCCCGAGGGGCCAGGGCGCTTTAGCCGTCCTATTCAGCGGGTGTCGAGTTCAGCGTTTTGTGTCTGAGATTTCGGCAGTTTTGTCAGCGATGGCGCAGCATTTGAAGGTTTCATCCTCCGGGAATCGCAGAGGAGGGCTAGCGCGCAACGTCCTACCGCGCCGTTCTCGATGCCAACTAGGAATAGAGCCGCTTCGTCCTTTCAACGAGCGCTGACATCGACAGCCCGAGCAGTCCTTCGCTTGGCAATAGAGGAGCGCAAATTGGAGTAACTCGGTGCGACCATCGGGTAGTCATTTGGCAGATTCCAGCGCGCCCGGTACTCATCTGGTGACAGAGAGTGCTTGCATCGAATATGCCGCTTCAGGGTTTTCAGTTGACACCCGTCATACAGGCACACTATGTAGTCGCGAGTCAGGGACTGATCGGCCGGCACGGCCGGCACTCTTTGCATGGCTGCATTGGCTTGGGCTGGATTCAAACCAACGAGTGCGCTGTGAGTGACGTTGATGAGTTGAGGCAAATCCGCTACGCGAACGTTGTTACGGGATACGAAGCCGGCGACTATCCACGCGGTCAATTCGATTGGGTCGCGGCCGGGTTGCATAGTTGTCGTCGCCAGAATCGCACTTGTCCCATGTCCGAGAAATGTCGACTGGTATCGGTATCGAGTGATGGCGCACCGCCAGGTGATTCCGGTTGCGATGGCAGGCGTGGCCCGCTTCTGTAAGTTGGGTAGAAGCCTCGGCGACCTACCAGGTTGCTGCTCGCCTCAATCGCTTGCTTCAGAGTGTTTATCGTCGCCCAGCGATTTCAGGCCTTGATGAAGGCGAGCAGATCATCGTTAACCTGGTCCTTCATCGTCGTGCACAGTCCATGCGGAGCGCCCTTGTATACCTTAAGCTTCGCATTCCGGATGAGTTTAGCCTGCAGCTGGCCGGAAGCGGCGAACGGCACAATTTGATCATCGTCACCTTGAATGACCAGCGTCGGAATCTCCATACGCTTCAAGTCTTCGGTTTGATCCGTTTCGGAGAACGCCTTGATGCAAAAGTAGGCTGCAGGGAATCCCGCCATCATGCCTTGGAGCCAAAATGACTCGCGTACTCCCTCCGAGGTCTTGGCGCCCGGACGGTTGTACCCATAGAACGGCAACGTCAAATCTTTAAAGAATTGCGAACGGTCGGCCTGGACCCCGGCCCGGATGCCATCGAAGACACTGGGCGGCAAGCCGCCAGGGTTGCCGGGAGTCTTCACCATCAGTGGCGGTACGGCGGCAATCAGGACGGCTTTGGCGACACGCTTGGTGCCGTGTCGCCCAATGTAACGCGCGACTTCACCGCCTCCGGTGGAATGACCGACATGCACTGCATTCTTCAAGTCGAGCTTTTCGGTCAGTTCGGCAAGATCGTCGGCGTAGGTGTCCATATCGTTTCCGGTCCAGGGCTGACTCGAGCGACCATGGCCGCGGCGATCGTGCGCAATACACCGATATCCGCGGGACGCCAGGAAGAACATCTGATCTTCAAACGCGTCCGACGAGAGTGGCCAACCATGGCTAAAAACCACCGGTGGTCCGCTGCCCCAGTCCTTGTAATAGATCTGCGTACCGTCTTTGGTGGTTATCGTGCTCATCGAGTGTCTCCCTTTGCTAGGCGATACAGAAGAATGTGCCTGTTCGGCCCCTGTAACGAGTGTCGTGGCTGACAGGCTCGCGGCGGCAAGGACGCTGGCGCCCCCAACTAAGAGGCCTCGCCGAGACGTCGTGGTGACGGTGGAAGTCGTCCGGTCGTTCACGGGATCCTCACGCTCATGGCTGTTTACAAATTTATGGGCAAAGCTCAATTCATTCGATCGGAAATGCTAAAGCGCGCATGACAAACGCCAGGATCGATTTTCCATGCGTGCTTTTGCTTGTTACGACACCGCCAGCGTAGGCGAACGGATTGCCTCTGCGTATCCCCCCGATGGGGGCACGAACCAGCGGCACGCGTATTTTAATGCGATAAATGGCGCGTTCTTTTCAGCAGCGTTGCAGACACAGACGGCAAGCCGTCGAGTGGGCACGGACAACTTGTGTAATGCGATCCGTGGACGTTCCACCGCATTTTCGGTCAAGACCGACTGTCCCCGGATCAATACGACCCGAGCAACGACGGCCTCTGCGGATTAAGATGACTCATGGGCCGACCGGACAAATTAATTTCGTGCATCGAGTGCTGCGACCTCGCGTGGGTTCGGTTGCGCTTCCCACCCGCCTCCGAGCGCTAGAAAGACCGCGATCTGATCGTCGGAAATCGTGCTTTCCAGTTGCGCGAGAGACTGCTCCGCTGACGCCAGTGTTCTTTGGGCGTCAACCACGTCCAGCGAAGTCGCACGACCGCCGATCTGAAGTGTTCGCGCTTCCTGTGCCACAGTTGCCGCGTCGTCGCGCGCCTGCCTCGTGCTGGATTCACGCTGCAAATCGTGAACGTACGTGTTCAGGGCCGCTTCGGCGTCCTGCAGAGCGACGAGCACGACACCATCGAAGTGCGCGAGTGCGAGCTTCGCGGAGGCCTTCGAGCCCGCAATTCTGGCGCGTGCCGCACTCTGGTTCGCTTGCCAATTCAGTACGACCCCTACGCCCCAGTAATTGGTCGGCGACGTAAGGGCGTCGCGCGTGGCGCCGACAGAGCCGAGCGGAACGGCAAGCTGAATGTCGGGGTAGAGCTGCGCAGTTGCCACTCCAATCTCCGCCGTGGCGGCCGCCAGTTGTCGCTCAGCCTCGCGGACGTCGGGACGCCGCCTGAGCAATGCCGCGCCGTCTCCGACCGGCAGGGGTTGTGTCAGTCGCGGCGGCGTGGCGCATTGTTCCAGGTCGCTGTTAAATTGTGCCGCCGGCGCGCCGGTCAGAGTCGCCAGACGGTAGAGCGCGTTGCGTTGAGCGGCCTCCAGAGGCGGAATCGACCCTGTGAGCTGATCGACCAACTGTCGGGCGCGCGTCACATCGAGATCCATCGCGCGTCCCCCGCGACGCAGCCGTTCGGTCAGTTCGAGACTCTGCCCTTGGAGTGTGAGGGAGCCTTTTGCGGCGGCCAGTTGCAGGCCAGCACCGCAAGCATCGACGTAAGCGCGGGCCGTCTCAGCCGCGACGTTGACCATGGCGAGGTCGCGAGCTGCTTCCACAGCTTCATCGTCCGCTCGCGCCGCTTCGATGCCGCGACGGATGCCCCCGAAGAGATCCAAATCGTAGCCAACAGTTAGGCCGGTATCGTAATAAGTGTTGCGAGGGGGCGTGATGGGCAGCAGATATTGTTCGCCCGCGAGCTGCGCGTATTCCACGCCACCTGTGACCGCAAGACTCGACTGACGGCGAACCTCAGCTTCCCGAAGCGAGGCGCGGCTGCGTTCCAGATTGGCGTTCGCCGCCCGTAGGTCCGTATTCGCGGTTAACGCCTCTAGAACGAGGCTGTCAAGTTTCGGATCCTCGTAAAGTCGCCACCAACCCGGTGGCAGCGGCGCGGCCGCGATCGCAGAATTGCCGCTCTCCACAAAGGGTCCCCTAGCGCTCGGTGCATTAAGTTTTGCTTCCTCGGGGAGTCTGTAGCTGGGCCCCACCATGCAAGCAGAAAGGAGCAGCAGGGTTACGGCGGCCGACGCAATCGGCAACCGAGGGTTGGCCGACACTACTTTGCGCCTTCTAACGGACGTCCATGCGGAACTTGAATGGACACGGTGGCCGTGCGTCCGGCAATTAAGCGGATGTCTTCTGGAGCTGGATCGAGCTTGATCCGCACCGGGATCCTCTGCGCCAAGCGCACCCAGCTGAATGTGGGATTCACGTTCGCGAGGTCGGTGCTGCTTGCACTCCGTTCGCGGTCCTCAATGCCCCCCGCGATGCTTTCGACGCTGCCGTGCAGATCGGTCTTCAGGCCCATAATGTGCACGATGGCGCGATCCCCCATTCGGATCTGGGGCAGTTTCGTTTCTTCGAAATAACCATCAACGTAGATCGAGTCCGTGTCGATCAGCGCGAGTACTTGACGGCCAGCCGCCGCGTAGTCACCCGGCTGCAGTTCGACGTTGGTGACGACTCCATTGACGGTCGCCCGAACGGTAGTTCTCTCCAGGTTCAGCCGTGCGATGTCACGCTGAACGCGTGCGCTTCTCAGTTGCGCCGAGAGTTGCGCGACCTTGGAGTCGCCTTCTTCAACTTGTTCGGCCGTGACGAGGTCGTTGAGACTACGGTTGCGTCGGGTTTCACGTTTCGCCTGGGCCAAAGAGGCGTCCGCGGCGGCTACGGCGGCCTCTGCCTGTTTCTCTGCCAGCTCGAACCGGGGCTGGTCGAGAACGAATAACACGTGTCCCTGACGGACTTCCTGATCGTTCTTGACGTTCACTTCTGTGACCAAGCCATTCACGTCTGGACTGACCTGCACGACATCGGCGCGGATGCGCCCATCTCGGGTCCATGGTTCCACGTTGTAATGAACCCATAACCATCGCGCTCCGACGACGGCGAGCGCTACGAGTACGGCGGTGACAAGGACCTGGCCGACAATTTTTAACGCCGACTGCATTTAATGGAGCGTGCCGTAGGGTGTAAAACTGGCGGTCGCCATTGCGGTCAGCCACATCACCACGACAAAAAGAGCCGTATCGAAGAGCCCTGCGTGCCAAACAAAGCGGTAGAGATGCATGCGCCTCAGGACCCAGCGAAGCAATAAGGTCAGAATGAAGGCGAGCACCGCGACCAGAAGCAGCTGGGGGATGAATACACCGTCGATATCCAGTTCGCCGATCACGCAGCGGCCACCGGATGGTGATACCGCCCTCCCACTGGCGCGAGATCGAGGCGCAGGGCGGTCAGGGCCGCCAAAGCCTCGAGCACCGGACGCGAGGGCGGTTGCGTACAAAGTGCAGAGATTCCAAGGTCTATCGGTTGCTCGATGCCACCGAACTCAGCGTGTCCCCGAGAGCGCCCGGCCAGAAGCCGATACTTTTCAGCTATTGCATTAAGTACATCCTCTACCGAAGGTCGAATATCTGCGACCAGATGTTCCTCACTCCGTTGGAGCGTTGCGACGTTCAGGCCCACACGCAAATCGCGCAGCCCATCGATCCGTCGCTCGGCGAGGCCGGCATGGTCAGAAACCTCGAGCCGGGTCGCTACGAGACCGAGGCGATCGAACATTTCCGTTGTCCAACTTTTGACGTCTCTCTCGTCCCCGCGTGCGAGCCGTCTCACGGATCGCCAGCCGGCTTTGGAAATGCGGAACGCGTTCCATAGTGGGTCGATGGTGCGGAAGATGAGGTTTGTCACTGCCGCAATTAGAAGTCCCACAATCTCCGCAGCGTTCGAATTCACGAAAGCCGCGAAGTCGGGGCGGTAGGTTGTCTGCAGCGCAAGACCTCCAGAAAAGGCGATTGCGAGCACCAAGCCGGCTCCCTCGAACTTCTCGGAAGCCTGTAGGAGGCTCAAAAGCACTAAAATCGGTGCGAGCACGAGCGCTAGCGAGACGAAGCCGTCGATCTGCGGAAAGATTGCGAATTCATAGATCGCTGCGATCGGCAGAGCGACCAGAATCCCCAGAACGGCCGCCCCGATAAGCTTGGCAGGGTTGTCCAGCGTTGCGAAGACCGAGCAACCAATCGCGGCGAATTGGGCTGCCACCGCGCCTTCGGGCCATGACCCTTCAATCCACAGCACGCACGCGATCAGCGTTGAGCCCGCGGCGGCGCATGCGGACAGAAAGGCAATGCCCCGATCGCGATGCAACGCTCGGGTGCCGGGTTGCGCTACTTCACGCTGAAGATCGGGCGGGAGTGGAGTCCCTGGAGCCCTCAAGGCTGCGGCGAGTATTCGGCTGTCCTCAAACGCTACGATGAGTTCTCTGAGATTGATGATGACTGTTCGCTCAAGCAAGGATCGCCAATCGCAGAGATCACGCACGTTCTCTGCGGATGCCGTGGCAACCTCGGCTCGCAATCTGCGTTCGGCTTGCTCGCTCTGGCTTGAGACGTCTTCCGTGTTGGCGGTGAAGCGCGTCCAGTGCGAGGCGCTCTCGAGTGCCCGAGCAATCGGGGCACTTACTGAGCCCTGTGCAGCCAAAGCTGCTACGGCCTTCTGGACGCTTGATACGCGGGGCAGAAGAACGGCCAGACGATCTAGAAGCGTGCGCATGAGCGGCTCAGATCGCGGAACGTCAGAGGTCTCGAAGGCTACCTGCGTATACAAAACATGCAGATCGGTGACGACTTGCGCGAGACGTTGTTGTGCGCCGATGTCTTCGGAACGTTCTGGGCGTGTGACTGCTTCGGAAAGCCAAGACGCGCAGGCTCTGATCGTGACAGCAATTCGTTCGTTCAGCTCGTTGACGATATTCTGTGGAAAGAAGACGGAGTGAGCGACTGCGGCGCAGATCAGTCCCAGTGAAATTTCCTCGACCCGCGCTACGCTCGTATCGAAGATCGTCTCCGGGGCATTGACCACGGCGAGTCCAACAATAGTGGCGGTGAACCCGGCCAGCATAAAGGCGTAGCTCCGCGGTGTCCGATCCAAGAGGGATATATATAGACACCCACCGACCCAGAGGCTCGTGGCGAGGCACAAGAGCACCGGCGCTTGAACCAAGGGCGGAACAAGCAAGAGGGAGATCGCCGCACCGGCAAACGTTCCGAAGAGTCGATAGACGGCCTTCGATCTAACGGCCCCTGATATGGGTTTGGCGACAACAAACACCGTGAACATAGCCCAGTAGGGGCGCTCCAGGTCACGCGCGAAGGCGATATATAGAGCCGCTAGCACGGCTGCAGTGTTCGCGAGGGCGAAGCCTAGCTTTTTTATCGGCAGGCGCATGTGTCAGAACCTGACATACGACCAACATTTCGGCGTGCCAAGAGGGACCGATTGTGTGGGACTAGCCTCCATCGCACCCGTGAGGCTAGACGATGTTCAAGCGTGACCCTCATCCCCCGCATGGGTCCCCGAGCAGTGGGACACGGTAAAGAAAAACCCCCAAAAGGGGGATCGGCCGCTCGGGCGGCCCGCGAACAATGGCTGCGCCTTGATGCTTCTCTGCTTTGCCGCAAAGGTTCCCGTATCACTTCTGAGGGCAAGTCGCGCTGCCGCGCTCAACTTGTCGCAAGTCAGTAGCTCCTGAGTGGGAGATTGCTGCTGTCCGCCATTGGCGGCCTGTACGCAGTCGTAACTCAGCGGAGCCGATAACGGTATCGTTTGTGTTACCACAGTGTGCAACTGGGCGCCGTTTAGATGCGAGCGGCCGAAACTGCGGGCATCAGGGCGCGACGCCGGACCGGTACGCGGATGGCCTAGCGACGAGTTCGTACCCGGCGTCACCGACGGCCGAGGCGGATACCCGCCGGGCACGGCATGCTTAGGAGGTCCGATTGGCGGGTAGTGAAGCTCACTCATCGCAACGCGAAACTCGGCGTCCCGAAGCAGCGCTACTTCGGGCTCCACCGCTGTGCGCCGCCGCTCGCTAAGGCGCATTCGGCGACTCAGCGTCTGCAGCTTGCGCCATAGCCAGCGGATCGACCGCAATGGGCCGCGCGGACCGGCGTTGAGGAAATTCTGGTTACCGGCGATCGGATCGCCGGCGCTGGCGCTCAGCCGAATGGCGGATGGCTTCGAGGAGGTGTCGCTCGGTGTTCTCACGGGAGCCTCCATTGGGGCGCTGCATTAACAAGCGCTCATCCGAAGTTCACGAAGCAGGACCAGAGGCAGATCACAAAAAATTCCGACCGCCCGGCCCGAGGGCCAGCGGTCGGAAAGGTGAACCGCGCGCGGGGGGAGGAGAGCGCAGCGGTTCTTGCGGGAAGTCGGAGGTCGCAACATCGAATGTAAGCTTGTAGCCGCGAGTCGTGGTCGCGCTAAGCACTTACGTGCCCTGCAAGCCTTGGCAATAATTGCCGCAGCTTGCGACGTCCGTGGTACATGCGGGTCTTAACCGTACCAACGGGACACTTCGCGCTTTCAGCAATCTCCCGGCAGGAAAAGCCGAGCCCATAGGAAAGTTCCAGCACAGTTCGTTGCTCCTCGGGCAGCAGTGCCAGTGCGACGCCGACCCATTCATCGACCTCGGCCTCTGCTCTAGGCTCGTGCGCGTCTTCGAATGAACCTTGCAGCAGGGTGGCCGTCGGCCAATGGCGATTCATGGTTCGGAGGGCTCTCATGCTGACCCGGAAGGCGATACCGAAAATCCAAGTCGAGACTTTCGAAGCCCCCCGAAACTGCCCGGCGCTCTGCCAGATGACCCAGAGCGTGTCGTTCGCGATCTCCTCCGCCAGGTCGGAGCGGCCGGTGATCCTCCGTGCAAAGCATAGGACGCGCCGGTGGTAACACGAATGAATCCTCGTCAACGCTGATACATCACCGCCGGCAATCGCCGTAAGCAGCCTACGCTCGCCATCGTTGGCGACATCCGCGCCCGGGATGTAGCTTGACCGCGCACCATGAGGGGTGCGACGAGCGTACAACGAGGCACTGTTCGTACGGGGCTGTGGCATCGGAAGAGGGATGCGGTACATGCTCTCAGCGTTCGGCTTGAAGGTGCGCATCTAGAGACCAGAGTTGCCTGTCGATCTCGCGTGAGATCTCCGTAAGGATATCGGCCGTGCCGGCGTCGCCGAATTTCGCCGCGCAACATATATCGATACGCACTCTCTTCCCGAACATTGACAGCTTGTCTGCTACCGCCGCAACGTAGATTGGACCGTCCTCGGCATCGAGAGGAAACTCTGTTAGGCTGGATTGCATCGCCACGATGCGCGCCGTGCCATTGGCTCGTCCTCCCAATGCGTTGATCCGCTCGGCGAGAACGTCACTCTGCTGTTCAACAATCTCAGCGATCCTGTCGAACAGTTCGTGCAGCGCGATGAAATGTGGGCCCTTAACGTTCCAGTGCGCCTGTTTAACTTGTGTGAACAGATCCACGCAGTTCGTGAGATGCGCTTGAAGGAGCGGAACCACTTTTTCTCGAACGGAGATTGAAACATCGATGCGTGTGGCGTACATCTTCTTCTCCAAGGACTGGTCGTCCCGGGCGTACGAACGTAGCGGACATTGTTACCGCCGCCTGTGCAGGTAAGTTGCGTTGCAGCGAGGGTTCGTTCCGTTGCGGGTTCCTGCCCGTTTGAGGGCTTCATACCGCGACTTTATCCGGCGCAGCCGTCCGCCACCTCGGCGCAACCTGAAACGTTCTTAAATCTTCTCGGGATAGGTTTCAGCGTCGGCATTCGCCGTCGCGAGAACCGGTTGCTGTGGGTTCAATACGGGGACGTGTGCTTCGGGGCCAGCCAGACGACTACGGTGCAGCTGGCGCGTGCAGCCCACGTAAAGTTCCGAGAAGCGTACGAGCGGCTACAAGATCGGCCGTGTCGAATCCTTCCGTGAATCGGGCGTAAACCGGCTGTAGCACTTCCATTCCATCCGAGGAACGACACTGCCGTTGCCGCAAATGAGCCAGACTGGTCGCCGTTCGCAGCTCCCAGGACAGCGCTTTCTGCCGTCGGGCCAGTTCCAGCGACTGAACAAAGTAGCTTTCAGCCTCAGCAGCGGCGTCGGGCACGCCAGTCAGTAAGATCAGCTCGCCTTTCACGCGCAGCTGTTCTGGCATGAACCAGCGCGCGTCGTTAGCGTTCGACTGGGCTAAGGTCTCGTTGATGAGCGTGAGCGCCGCAGGCACCTGCCCACTAGCGCCCAGGCCCTCCGCCAGGATCACCGTAAGGACCACCTCGTAGATGGTGTGGTTTATTTTGGAGTTTTCGCGGAGCGCGTCGCGAAGAGCCTGCACTCCGCAATCGACCTCGCCGCGCTTGATCAGTAATGCGGCTTGTAGACTGCGCGCCCAACTCTGGTACCAAGGCCCCATCTTCGGCAGATCGAGCAGCAGCTTCACCCAGCGCTGCGCCTCGACCCAGTCTCCGACAAGGATTGCGATCGGGCATGCGCTCAGGCCAAGCACGTCGCCAAGAGTAATCGCGTGGTTGGCCAGGATTGCATCGTCTGCGGTTTTCGTCACGATCCGCACGGCCTGATCCGGAAAGCCTTGAAACCACAGCGCCCGAGCCCGCGTGCCGGCGACAAAGCCGATTTCGAAGTCGTCGAGTAGAAAGCGGCGGTTCGCTGAGATCTCGCGGCTCAGAACGGACTCAATATGACGACGGGCTTCACTTGGGTTGCCCATCAGGAGGCGCGCATAACCCGTCATGACGTCGCCCACGTTGAGGGCTGACGGATCACCGCGGATTGCCGCGACGCGGCAAAACTCTTGCGCGAGCGAAAGTGCCGCGCCACAGTGACCCCTACCGAGTGCCCGTTTGCAGAGATCAGCCAAGGCGACCAGCTGATATTCGGTGTCGTGCAATTGCTCCGCGATCGCCAGTGCCTTCCTGCATGCGGCTTCCCCTTTGGGCTCCATGCCTCTCGTATGGACCAATGCATGGCTCAATACTGCGCTGAGTTGCATTTCGTGGCGAGGGTCGCTCGGCGGATTGGAGGTAACCGTGCGCAGTGCGTGCTCCGCGCGTTTGGTCAATTCCTCCAGTAGCGAGAGATGAGTCCAAATCGGCACCACCGCGACCGTCAGCTCCGCGCCCATTGCAGGATCACCGCCTGAGGAAAAAGCCCAGTCCAGCGCCACTCGTGCATCGTCGATCAGATGACAATAGTCGTGCGACCACTCCGCCAAGGGCCGGGTCCTCCATTCCACTGTTGCACGCTTGAAGATCACTAAGTGGTATTGGGCATGTCGTTGCGCGAACTGCGTCAGCTCTCCGCGCTCGGCGAGCTTTTCCAAGGCATAGGCCCGGGTAGTTTCGAGCATACGGTAGCGCGCCACCGCACCGCGGTGATGGACCGACAGCAGCGATTTGTGAGCCAGCACGGCGACGTGCTCCTCGACATCGTGCGCGGAAACTTCGGTGTCTACCAGGATGGCGCGTGCAGCTTCGAGCGTGAACTCACCGGCAAAAACCGCCAGTCGACACAGCGCCTGACGATCGTTCTCAGCGAGTAGTTCGTAGCTCCAGTCCAGCGTTGCGCGCAAGGTCTGGTGCCTGGGCAGCGCTGTTCGGCGCCCGCCGGTGAGCAGTCTGAAGCGTTGGTCCAATCCGACCGCGACGTCTTCCACCCCAAGCACGGCAGTGCGTGCAGCAGCAAACTCAATAGCCAGGGGCATTCCGTCCAAACGTCGGCAAATGACTGCCAGTCGGGCAGCGACGCTGGCGTCGGGTTGAAAATGGGGCTGCGCTGCGCGGGCGCGCATCAAAAGCAGTTTACCAGCGCCGGTCGCTAGGATGTCGTCCAGGGTTTTAGCGTCCTCCTCCGGTACATCCAGAGGCTGTACTTGATAGACCCACTCGCCCTCGGTGCGCAGCGGCTCGCGGCTGGTGCACAACACGAATATGTTCGGTCCGGCGCGCAAAAGCTCGCTCGCCATGCGAGCGGCGACGCTGATCACGTGCTCACAGTTGTCAAGCACCACGAGGGTATGTTTGATGCCGACCGAATCGGCGATTTGCCCGGCTGCCATGCCGGACGAGCTTAGGCCGAGGGCAACGGCGACGGTGGCGGGAACCAAGTCGGGATCGGCTAGCGGCGCTAGGTCGGCGATCCACACGCCATCGGGAAAACGCGGTAGGAGATTGCGCCCCGTTTCAATCGCGAGTCGCGTCTTTCCGATACCTCCGGCGCCACTCAACGTTAAAAGGCGATGTTGCATGATCATCGCGCTGATTTCGGAAAGTGCAGTTTCGCGACAGATGAGGGCCGAGGCGGCCGTAGGCAGGTTGGTCAGGTGGGGGGGAGCGGGCGCCAGCGCGGGCTCGCGAATCTCGGAAACGAATTGGTATCCGCGGCCAACTAGCGTTCGGATCACATCGCGATCAGGCCCGAGTGCTTTTCGCAGCGCGGAGATCGCAGCCATCAGATTGGTTTCTTCGACCACCCGACCCGGCCAAACTCGCCTCATCAGGCCGGTTTTGCTCATCACCGTTCCCCGGTTTTCGATGAGCGTCATCAGCAAATCGAAAACGCGGCCGCCCAAATCCACCGGGCGACCATCGACGAGTAGCTGACGCCGCAGCACGAGGATCCTGCAACGGCCAAACTCAATACTGCTCATGGGGGGGGTGCGCGGGCGCATACGCACCCTCAGATCGACTTGATTTCTAAGGTTTCGGTGACCGAACGAAAGGCAAAACGCGCTCTCCCTGCGGAGCACGGGACGGTGCGAGCGCTCTAGCGAGCTTCACAACCTTGTCCTGCGCATGCATTCGAGGATCTGCGGCCAAGCCTCGGTTAACTGGCAGCAATTGTACTGCAAACGCAGCGAGAGGCGCACATCTCCACTGAGCGAATGCGGGGGTTTCAGAACGATTTAAGTCCTGGATAAGACTCTTAAGGTCGTCAAGCGGACGATCCACGAGTCGCAGATGGCGTAAGTCCACGAAGGGGACTCATGAATACAATGCAGCTACCAACGCAACACCGAGTCTTTACCGAACAAATGCCCTTAATTCACCGCGAAAAAGCGACCAACCGCTAATCTGCTCCCATTCGTTCGCAGGGCGGCATTCATCCAGTAACAAGCCGGGAACTTGATATGACGGAACATCGCATTTCATCCGGTATTCAGGACACACAGGGTCGCGTCCGCGATTCTCCGCTCCGGTCCGAAATCGATCTCTCAAACAGTGCCTTTCTTTGTCTCTCGGACAATGCGGATTGGTCGCACTCCCCGCGGCATGCGAGTTGGGACCTTGAGCGACACGTGAGCGAGGTGTTTCTGCTCGCTGAGGTCCGACGCAATCTCACAAGTGTAGATTTAACACAGATCCGCCGTGATGTACGGCGCGCGCGCCGGTTGATCTTCAAGTGGGAGCTCAGCGAGGCATTCGAGCTGATCGATCGAATTGAGTGCGCGCTAGGCGACCTATCGTCAAGCGTAGCGTCACGGGTCCGCGCCGAAACCGACGTGCTTCGCGCCATGGGCGCAGCTCTTCAGGATGACAGTCTGAGTGCGCTTCATATCGCGCTGATGGTTCTCAGAAATAACGATATCTCTCCAGTGGCGCGCAGCGCAGCCTCAACTCTCTGCCGCTTTGCGCATTGGCGGCTGAGAGACTTCGACAGCTTCCACTCGGTTTCAAGGCATCGACCGACCGCCGCCCTATCAAAGCGGCACGCAGTGGCAGCTGTAATCAATCTTTGCGTCGAAGCGGCGCTCGAACTGGAGCAGTTGCGGCTGTCAGCGGCGAAGCGGTTGGCGCTGGATGCTCTCGAGGTGGCTCAGACGGTATGCAAGCCCACTGATGGGCTGCCAGCGCTGCCCGCGAGTATTGTCGCGCAGGTTCTTTATGAGCAGGGATCACTCGATGAAGCGGAGGCATGGATTCAAGGTCGCATTCGGGTGATCAACAGTAGCGGCGTATTGGAATGTGCCTTGCGCGCCTACCAGGTTCTTGCACGCATAGCGATGCATCGAGGGCGGGACGTTTTCGCCGCCTCAATGCTACAAGAGGCCGAGGAGCTCGGGCAGCGACGCGGGTGGGCGCGACTCACTGCGATGAGTATATGCGAGAGAGTCGATTTGCTGCTGCGATACGGCGGCATCAAGGAAGCTCAACTTAGCGTGGTGCGCCTGGAGCGGTTTGCCACATGCTGCGCGTCGCGCGCGTGCGGGCTAGATTCTGACGTTCAATCCTATCGTCGTTTAGCATGCGCTCGACTCGCACTCAGGTCTGTTGCCACTATGGATACCGTGGCGTCCTTGCGGCAACTTCATCATGAGGCGATGAGTAAGCACGATCTGTATTCCGCGCTGCGATTGGCTGTCCAATTAGCCGCATCGCTTGATCTCGTCGGCGAGTCGGACGAGGCCGAGAGTCTCATCCTACGGGTCTTGAGTCTCGGTTGCTTCGCGGGCCTTTATCAGGTATTCGTCGACGGGGGCAGCCAATTAGCCCCCCTTTTGGTACGCGCCTACGACCACGCGCATCTACCTGGAGCTGCTTATCGAGAGCTTGTCCCCTATATCGGAAGCCTAGTGGCACTCAACCAAACACAGAGCACGAGGGGCCACGTCGCAAGAGCAGCGATACGTTCAAGCGAGATCTTGAGCGTGAGGGAGTGCGATATCCTAACTATGGTAAGCCGAGGACTCTCCAACAAGCGGATCGCTCAAGCCTTGACAATCGCCCCGGAAACCGTGAAATCCCATGTGAAACGAATCTTCGTCAAACTCGCGGTCAAAACGCGGGCAGAAGCGGTTTCCCGCGCGGGAACCCAGGGGCTCCTCCTCCGATCCGGGAAGTCCTGGACTTAAGACGCCGTGACGAAATCACCCGCCTTCAGGATTGACACCGTTCAGCGATCCATATGGCGCACGAGTGCTACCGGAGATGAAGAGCGCCTGACTCTTGCGCCGAAGGCGTACCAAGTATTGTTCTACCTGATCGAGAATCCAAATCGTCTGATCACCCACGATGAATTTCTCAGTGCGCTCTGGAGCAAGGCAGTCTGCGCGTGACGCTCGAGGGTCCTTCGGAGCGATCGATATCGGCCTGACGCGATCGTCCATTGGAGAGACTACATGGAGTCTCTGGCCGCCTGGGCGGCGTTGAAAGGCGCCCCGTAACATCGAGCGGCGTCGCCTTTCGTCCGGCCGCTTTGCGCTGGTCAGAACGCGAGGGCGGAGCGTGAACATTCATGCCCGCCGCGCTATGTCACTGCGCCGCAGATTACCGCGGCGCGACGGTGCCCGCCGACACCCAGCTCCCGAGCTGCCTCGTTCCAAGCGATCCACGACGCAAGTTGGACCAATCAACAGACGGAGGACTTGCGCATGTGTCCGCTGCGATTTACCGCATAAAAAGTAGGCGTGTCCCTGGTTGCTACCCCCATCGGGGGGATACGTCTATCTGCTCGGAATCGACCCCTGGAGCTTCACCTTGGTGTTTATCGCCAAGGGTCATTTACGCCATGTTTTCGGCATTGTTCTAGCACCCATCATCGCCACCGCCGCCATCGTTGGGGACGGAGCAATCGCAACTCGATGACCATCAACGGACCGCCGGCCCGACAGCGCGTGCCCCCATTGGGGGGATTGGGAAGACCGGCCGCTTTGCACACGATCCGGGCATGCGTGATAGCGGCAACCGATAGCCACCGACCCCGGGATGCTCGCCGCACCTTCGGTTAGACGTTCCCACTCATGGCATGCCCACAGCATGCCTGTGCGAATGATCTCGATTGCGAGCTCCGCTATGTTGGTCACCTCGTGTCGCGAGGGCGTGCTCGATCCACACGGTCCTGTCGGCGCGGCCGAACGGCTGATTCTATTCAACTCCACCGCCATCATGCTGGTGGTCGTGCTGCCGGTGATCGTGCTGACACTGGCCTTTGCCTGGTGGTATCGCGCCTCCAACGCGCGCGCGGCCTACCGACCCGACTGGTCGTATTCCGGCTACATCGAGCTGGTGACCTGGTCGATTCCGGCGATGGTAGTGATTCTGCTGGCGGCGGTCGCATGGATCGGATCACATGAGCTCGATCCCGCGCTCAGGCTACAGTCCGATGTCAGACCGATTCGGGTTCAAGTCGTGTCGCTGGATTGGAAGTGGCTGTTCATTTATCCGGACCAGCAGGTGGCATCCGTCAACCAGTTGGAGATTCCAACCGGCGTACCGCTCGAGTTCCTACTGACCTCGGCCACCGTGATGAACTCCTTCTTCGTGCCCCAGCTCGGCAGCCAGATCTACACGATGCCCGGCATGACCACGCGGCTAAACCTGCTCGCCGATCGCCCCGGTGAGTACCCGGGCCTGTCCGCCAATTTCAGCGGCAATGGCTTCTCGGACATGCGCTTCCTGGTGCACGCCGTGCCCGCCTCTGAATTTGCCAGCTGGCTCGAGCACACGCGCGAGACCGGCGCGGTGCTGAACGCCGAAGCCTACGCGCAACTGGCCGAGCCCGGCATCAATACAAACCTGCAGACCTACGGCGGCGTGGATCCGCAGCTGTTCGAGCGGATTGTGCAACCCGCGGCGCAGCCAGCCGCTGCGCCCGGCAAGGAGCAGTAGATGTTGGGCAAGCTTAGCTGGGCCGCCATCCCCTTCGACCAGCCGATACCGATGGCGGCCTCGTTGTTCATCGTAGTCGGTGTCCTGAGTGTACTGGGCCTGGTTACATGGAAGGGCTGGTGGCCCTATCTGTGGCGCGAGTGGCTGACGACTGTGGACCATAAGCGCATCGGAGTCATGTATGTGCTGTTGGCACTCGTGCTGCTACTGCGCGGCTTCATGGATGCCATCATGATGCGTACGCAGCTCGCAATCGCCGCTGGCGGTGCGCAAGGCTATCTGCCCCCCGAACACTACGACCAGATCTTCTCCGCTCACGGCACGATCATGATCTTCTTCATGGCGATGCCGTTCATGGTCGGACTCATGAATTTCGTTGTGCCGCTACAGCTCGGCGTGCGCGATGTGGCCTTCCCGGTGCTCAACGCGGTGAGCTTCTGGCTGACCGCCTCGGGCGCGCTGCTGGTGAATATTTCGCTGGTGGTCGGTGAATTCGCGCGCACCGGATGGCTCGCCTACCCGCCGCTCTCGGAGCTCGCCTTCTCACCCGGTGTGGGGGTGGACTATTACCTGTGGGCGCTGCAGATCTCCGGCATCGGCACGTTGCTCGCCGGCATCAACATGGTCACGACCATACTGAAGCTCCGCGCCCCGGGCATGACCTATATGCGTATGCCGGTGTTCTGCTGGACCGCGCTCGCCTCCAGCATGTTGATCGTGGCCGCTTTCCCGGTGTTGACCGCTACCTTCGGCATGTTGCTGCTGGACCGCTATGTGGGTATGCACTTTTTCACCAACGACGGCGGCGGCAATTTCATGATGTACATCAATTTGATCTGGATCTGGGGTCACCCGGAAGTCTATATCCTGGCCCTCCCCGCATTCGGCATTTTCTCCGAGGTGATCGCCACCTTCTCGGGCAAGGCCTTGTTTGGCTATCGCTCTATGGTCATGGCGACGCTGGCGATCTGCGTGCTGTCCTTCCTGGTTTGGCTGCATCACTTTTTCACCATGGGCGCTGGTGCGAACGTCAATGCCATTTTTGGCATCGCATCGATGATCATCGCCATCCCAACCGGCGTGAAACTGTTCAACTGGCTATTCACGCTGTATCGGGGTCGCATACGATTCGAGGTGCCGGTGCTGTGGGCCATCGGTTTCATGGTGACCTTCGCCATCGGTGGCATGACTGGGGTACTACAAGCAGTGCCGCCCGCCGACTTTGTGTTGCACAACAGTCTGTTTCTTGTAGCCCACTTTCATAACGTGATCATCGGCTCAGTGGTATTTGGTGCCATGGCAGGCTACTACTACTGGTTCCCCAAGGCGTTCGGGTTCACGCTGCACCGTGGTTTGGGGGTGGTGAGCTTCTGGTGCTGGTTCGTCGGGTTCTATCTCGCCTTCATGCCGCTCTACGCCGTGGGGCTATTGGGGATGACCCGGCGCATGCAGCATTACGCCGATTTGAGCTGGCAGCCGTACCTGATCGTGGCGGAGGGCGGCGCGGTCGTCATCCTGTGCGGCATTCTCGCGACCATCGCGCAGCTCGTGGTCAGCATCCGCACGCGCGCGAGCCGTCGCGACCTAACAGGGGATCCATGGGAGGGCAGGACCCTGGAGTGGTCCACCAGCTCCCCGCCACCGGCCTACAACTTCGCCGTTTTGCCTAAGGTCGACTCGCTCGATGCCTTCTGGGCGATGAAACAACGCGGACTTAGGGTTGCGGCAGAGCGGTACCAGGCGATCGAGGTTCCTAGGAATAGTGCCAATGGCTTCGTAACGGCCTTCTTTGCCGTGGTCACCGGCTTTGCCATGATTTGGCACATCTGGTGGATGGCGATCTTAGGCCTCGCCTGCGCCGTCGTGACCTTATTGGTCTTTGGGTGGGTCGAACGCGTCGAAGGCGAAGTCTCCGGCGAGCAATTGGCCGAAGCCGAACGCGCGCGGCTGCGATCGATGGAGCCCGCATGAGCGCGCACGCAGGCACCGCCGAGCTCGCGGGGTCGATACCAATGGTGCCGATGACGACCGCCCGCAGCGGTGGCGGCCCCGCGCCGGTGCGCATCGTGGTCGCGTACGGATTTTGGATCTTCCTGCTCAGCGACATCATCCTGTTCTCGGCTCTGTTCGCAGCGTACGCAGTGCTGTCCGGGCAAACCGCCGGGGGACCTTCGGGCCACGACCTCTTCGGGTTGCGCCATGTCGGGGTAGAGACGCTCTGTCTGCTCCTCTCCAGCTACGCCTGCGGCCTGGGCGTCTTATCCATCGAGCGCCGCCACCTGCGCGGCTTCTACTTAAGTTTCGCGCTCACTTTTGTGCTGGGCGCCACGTTTTTGGGATTGGAAATCACCGAATTCGCCGGCATGACCGCGCGCGGCGCGGGCCCCTCGCGTAGCGCTTTCCTTTCGGCTTTCTTTAGCCTGGTCGGTCTTCACGGCGCGCATGTCACCGCAGGCCTCCTGTGGCTCAGCTTCATGGTGGCGCAAACCGTGGTGAAAGGTCCGCGCGACTTCGTGCGCCGCAGGCTGCTGTGCTTTAGCCTGTTCTGGCACGCCCTCGACATTATCTGGGTAGCGCTGCTGACCTTGGTCTACCTGATGGGAGCACGATGATGCAGGGGGGCGATGAGCAGCCGTCGACCGCAAGCGATCAGGCCCCTGGCGTGGGCGAGAACGAGGCCGCTGGCAGCTTTGCGACTTACACCGCCGGTCTCGCCTTCGCCTTGCTGCTCACGGGCGCATCCTTCTTGGTGTCGCAAACTCACCTTCTGTGGGCTCCGGGTGTGTCAGCCGGACTTGTCGTGCTCGCGATCGCTCAGATGGGAGTGCATTTGGTGTTCTTCCTGCACATAGGCACCGGATCTGATAACACCAACAACGTGCTAGCGCTCGCCTTCGGCGTCCTGATCGTGACGCTCGTACTCAGCGGCTCGCTCTGGATCATGGCCAATCTCAATGCAAATATGATCTCCCCATCCGCCACCATGGAGATGCAGCGGTAGCGTTCGGCCTCAAAGCCGGGACTTTGGAGATTGATTATATGGTGAAGGCTCAGCGAGAAAGATGTTGCCGACCTGGCGCAATTCGCGGAGACCAATTTAGGTCAAGGAGATGTTCTCATGGTGATTAACAGGCGTACTTTTTCGGCCGCCCTCATCGCAGGCGCCGCCGCCTCGTTGACATCCACCCACGGCATGGCCGCTACTGCTACCCCAACCAAGGCGCGCAACGTGGTCCTCGTGCATGGGCTCTTCGCCGACGGATCATGTTGGACCGAGGTGATCGCACGATTGCAGGAGCGCGGACTCAATGTCACGTCCGTGCAGAACCCTCTGACGACGCTGCCTGAAGCGGTTGCCTCGGCCCAGCGAGTGCTGGCACGGCAGGACGGTCCGACAGTACTGGTCGGGCATTCGTTTTCCGGAATGATCGTCACTGAAGCGGGTGTGCATCCGAATGTTTCGGCGCTTGTCTATGTGGCAGCGCGCGCGCCGGATGCAGACGAAGATTACACGGCGTTGGCCAAGAGATTTCCCACGCCACCGGCCTCGGCGGGGATCATATTTGACGGCGATGAAGGACGCTTAAGCGAAGAGGCGTTCTTGCGAGATTTTGCAGGCGACCTGCCGAAAGCGAAGGCTAGGGTACTTTATGCGGTTCAGGAACCATTCCAGAAGGCTCTGCTGACAGGCAGGACCACCCAGGCGGCCTGGCGGTCGAAGCCGAGTTTCTATGCGGTCTCGACCGAAGACCGCACCATCAATCCGGATCTTGAACGCTTCATGGCCAAGCGCATGGGCGCCAAGACCATCGAAGTAAAGGCAAGTCACGTGTCGCTGATCTCCCGTCCAGACGAAATCACGTCGCTGATCCTGGAAGCCGCTCGCGCGTAACCGGTTTGAGGGTGGCGGCTGCTCCAACGGGTGTTTCCGTAAGCGAATTGATGTATTCCGGAACGTCCCAATAGACCGTGACGTGTCCGCGAAGGAGGCGGGGAGGTCAACTGTTCAATTGACGGCACGATCCACGCGAAATCCGTCGTGACAACCGTGATCACGACCCACGTCGAACGGATGCCGTGAACCTGTAGCTGCGAATGCGCAGTGGTCAGCACAAGCACATGTGCCTGCACTGCACGAACCGCACTCGGTGCTCCGATCGTTGACCAATCTGCCGCCGCGGAATCATCTATAGTTCGCGCGCAGGTTCGAGTCCTTAAATGACTCGAAATCACTCGAATAAATAGTTATATCACATTGAAAACTCAGGACTTTGTGCCCGGGAGAGGAATCATACCTCGGCAGTAAATTTCTCCGCGCTCAAGCGGTTGGCGCGGTGGGACTTTTGGGGTTACCCGCAAAGTTACCCAGCAATAGAACGCACTGGCGCGGCATGCACTGATACCGCGTGTTGTCCGTTGATACGAAGTTCCAAAAGGACACGATGCTCGCGCATTCGGTGCGAGAGTGCGGTCACATCTCTGGCCCCGTGTTGACCCACTCCAGCCGCTGACGGACCGCGGCTATCGGGTAGGCTGATTCACGCTGCGGGGATCGACATAGGCGGTCCAGGTTTTGCCCGGGCTGATACGCCCTAGAGTCGTCGTTCAGGTTCCGGTAGATTCATAAGTACATGGCCGCGAGCGTTCGATATAAGGGATTCTTCACACAACTGATCGCCGCGCTACTCGCGCTGCCGACCCCCCTTGCAGTGGGGGCAGCTGAGAGATCTGAACGGGCGCTTGCTCCGCCGTTTACAGCGCCCTGGGACATTCGACGCTCTGGAACCTCTGTTTCGCGCGTATTCACGCTGAGCAGAACGCGATACGTCTGGTTTGAGATCGAGTTTTATCGCACGGACGGGCAGCGAGATATCCTGACCAACCCCGAATTCCGGAACGTCGTCGGCGACGGCTCTACGGTGTTCGTTACCGAGGCTTCGGCGGATACGGATGATCCGGTCATCGTGGAAGACTACATTCCCGGGCAATACCGCCCACCGGGGCAAGGCGTGCGCGCACGTGTGGCGCACTCCGGAGTGATGGTTCCCATGCGTCTGGTCGTTCAGGACCTGGACAATCCTGCCCAGCCTCCGAAGCTAAATCAGGTATTCAAGACCTGGAGTTTCGCACACGGTACAGAGAAAGGCCTGAGTCGCACGATGGGTTGGGTCGAGCTTCCGCCAGTGCGGTATCGCGTGACAGCCACAACAGTGCAAGACACAACCTTGCTAGCGAATCTCGAGACACGCTTCGACGTGACTTACCCTCCCAAGAAATAAGAAAAGATAGCTGCCGAGCCAAGCGTGATCCCTATGCGAAAGTCCGAATTTATGCCTCGGAATTTCCGCGGCTTTGTTCTGCGAGTCACGAAGAGCGCACCCCTCATGCTGTGGTGCTGGGCTTGTGTTAGTGGGGCTGAACCACTGCCGGCCGAATACTCGAGCGCGTACCGCATGGCTCAACAGTGGAATGATCAGCCGTCGCTCAGCACGGACCTCGTCGCGTTTAGCCTTATAGGGGCTCCGTATCATCCGCCGCCGCAGGGCGCGAAGTGCTGTGGGGTTCTACCGGAATACGAGGAAGAGTACCGTCAGATCTGGTACCACGTGCCGCGGAACTACCTCGTCTTGATGGACAAGTGGGACGGTGGTCCGCAAACCTTGGTCATGTTCAAGGTCACCTTTCCGGGATTCGAGGCGCTGACCGTGAAGAATCAGGCCTGCATGTCCTTGCCCGCCGCGTATCGTCCGCCCGGCTGCAGGCCTCTCGAGTTCACTATACGCAGAGGCGGGGCCTACGAGCCGCCAGATGACGTGCTGTTCAACAATGCTCGTAAGTTGTTTCACAGCCAGCAGCCTCTGCCGGGTCCCTACGGCTTTGAGCTTTACGAAACAGGACCGGTGGAGGCAAGAATCAATACATATCGGAAAAAGACACCAACGCATACGCTGGTCATCCAGTGCCTTATGAGGCGCCCGGGGGATCAGCATCCTGCGACGTGTAACACCACCTCCCGACTCGAATCCGGTAACGTACTTGGATACCACCTATACAGTGACCAACTCGAACACGCGGAGGAGATTGACGACGGAATTGAACGTCTAATCACGCGGTTTCGGTTGCAAGCGGAACAAAAATGATGGTCACGCTTCTTTCGGAAGAATGCTGAGGCCCAGAAAAACCATGGAACTCGATCGCGCTAGAGGGTATGTCGCATTGGGCCTCTGCGTGCTCGCACTTCGAGCGTCTGCGGGCGACGATGGTGCCTTCTCAAAGTTGCTTGGCGATCCGGTAGAGCAGCAGCACGTTATCAGTGGTGCCAAACGCGCAACCGTCGTTCTCCAAAATCCCTGCACCGAAGCTCAATTCAGCATCGAAAATAAATTCGTACCTTACAAGCCGCTAAGCTTCGACAGTGGGGGCAATATCGCTTCCGGAGCGTGGAAGCAGATCGTTGACGAGCAAGGTTGCGGTACCCGACACGTTCTAAACGTTATGGTCTCTGTTCATGGTGCTGGCGATCTTGCGTTCGTTCCGCTTCTTCCAGGTACCACTCATGCGGACCCCGTATTGCAAAAAGACGCCGTCAAGATTGTGGTACAGGCATTGTCGACCGTCCCCGGAGGGCGCGAGGCGAATTGCGCCATCGGGTATTTCGCGAACACAGAATTTCTCCAACAGGAAGGTGTGACGCTGCCGGGAGCAAAGGAACCGCCTTGGCGGGAGCTCTGGACGCTTCAGTCTTGCACCCAAAAGATGCTGGTGCCCGTTCGCTCCATTCCTGATCCCACAGGAACGTCGATTTCAGTTGGACCGAACGCGGATATCCGGATCGTCTCGCTGGCGTACTGACCGACGTCTCTCGATAAGCTTGAGCGGCCGGCCGCTGCCGCGTGACAGGCGACGCGGGCGCACACTTTTTCCTAGCGCTCCCGGCGTCTTCCCGCCTACCTATCACGGCCGCTCCAAGCGTTGGTTACGCGGCGTGATGGACGCGAATCCCGCATACCACAACTTGTGGTCAAAACGGAAACTGAACCTCGAATTAGTGTCTTTAAGGGGGCGAACTGCGTTAACCTTGGTTAGCGTGGTGTTGAAGAGTGTCATTGGCGACTTCCCAGCGCAGCCCAAGCCTTTCCCTTTACGTGGCCAATATCGTGTATGGCCCGAGCACTGTGGCATACGGGTTTCTCGTTATGGGCGATGTATGGCTCGCGCTAGTGCTTTATTTTCTGTGTATGTCCGCGGCCATGTTCACTCTGAAACTGTTTCGTACCCTCAACAAATGGCCGACGATATCGAAAATCGCGCTATTTGCGAGCCCCCTGTATATCGCCTCAGGCTTACTTTTTCCCATCGACGCACTTCGCTATTGGGTCGTGCTTCCCGTGATCTTGTACACCGGCATTTCTATCGTCGGCGGCGTTGCCCTTCGCCGTACGAACATTCAGCGTTAGCCCCAGTGCGCAGCTAGGAGCGCGGCGAACACCGGCAACTGATCGCGCCAGCTGTGCGACAGCTCCGGCCAGCCATGCACGAACACGATCAGCGGCGCGTCGACCGCCCCGCGGGCGAGGTAGAAGGTGGTGTGACGCTCCGTCTTGAAAAGGAGTTCCGTGACGGGAAATCCATTGCCGGTCCATTTGCCGTTCATCGGCGTCGGGCTCTGCTTCACGGACCTCCGCCGTTACTTTGTCCTTCGGTCAGAATGGTCAAAGATGTTCCGACCAGCTGAGAACCAGACCCACGTACCCCATCCGCCAAGGACGACGCCGAATCCCGTGAGCGCAATTTGCCACCAGGATAGGTCTCGAGCGAGCAAGAGGACACAAGTCGACCAGAGGCAGAGCAACGGACAAAAGATGTAGGGGGGCAACCATTTTTCCCACGGAAGAAACCCTAACATTCGGCGATCTCCGTTCGGTGGGGCAAAGAAATTCTTCCAGCACCCGCGGCGACACCGTCGACCATCACGGCCCTCCAACGAGTGTCATGTGGCGTGCGCGCCAACCATATGAAAAATTAGACCAACTACCACCGAGTACGCAAGAACAAAGCCGATGTATGACGCAGTGATCCTTAGCGCCTGCGTTCTCGTAACCTTGATCCAAAAGATGAGCCCGACAAGTGACACGATGGCGGCTGCAAGGCAAGCAAGCCCTAGACCGAGCAGCGTTGGACTTGCTCTGCTGAAGCCACTCAGCAGCAACGTGGCTAGCAGCGCAATCGCCAGAATCTTCCACCGAGCCTCAGATTCCATGCCGTCCGAAAAAATGGAAACGAAAATGTAAAAAGACACTAGGTACACAGCGACGGCTACCACGACGCTCCCCCCGCGACTGCATGTGGCGAATACGCCAGCGAACGCACCGCATAACGATGGGCTTGAGCGGCCGCGGTCCGACCACATCCGCGCGCCATCTTGCTGCTCACGGCTCGCTCCAAGCGCTGGTTAGCCGTCATGGCGTTTCGGCGTCCGTCAGTAGAAACGTTTTGGTTTGCTCATGAAGACTAATGAGTTCATCTCTACGTTCTATTGCCCAATCGAGGGCACCAGCCTTAGCCAATACTTCGTCGCGACTGAGGAAGCGCTCCCCAAAGATGTGCTCGGTTCGAAAGGGCGAATCGGTGTAGGACTGTACTCGCGCGATCAGGTCGCCAGAAAGGACCCAAGAGTCGAGAACTACCCAGCAACCCCGTGCATCGTCCTGGTACCACGGACCTGAACCCAAGAGCAGCCAGAGATGCCTCGTGCCAGCGGCGTGCGAAAGATGCGCCGCGCGGAGAGCAACCTCGTTGTCCCGTCCATAACGTAAAATGCCGCTGTATAGAGGGTACATGCGGTTACATCCGCAGTCGCAGAGTATTTCGCTAACCTGGATGCTGCCCAATGTCGCCATGGCGGCTAACGTTGAAATTGAGGGGCCGGGCACGAGCAACCGATTGTAGCGGTGGGGACACAATCTTTTCCGGCGCCCGCGGCGACACTATCTAGCATCACGCGCCCCTTCCAGCGATTGTTAGCTGCCTAATCAACGATGCAATCTACTCGCCGAATTAGCTGAAACGCAGTCGCTGGCTTGTCGAGCCGAATGTCCGTCTCGGCCACCCGATGCTGGCGATCGTGCTGGACATACAGCCGCTGCAGGGCGTTACCAGCGTCATCAACTACCGCGGCCTTCCCCGCTTCGATCAGTTCAATCGCGAGAGAGCGGGTTACAAACCAGAGGCGCGGATTCTCAAGAACGTACCCATACAAGTCCGCATTGGCGCGCAATGGCAATGCTGAGAGAATTACTGAGCGTAGTGCCGAGGCCGGCGGCTCCAGTTGTCCCGAGGACCACTTGTCCAGTTGCGCTAGGAGCGCACTCGGTTGTGCGAGGAGTACGTAGTCGCCGAGTCGATAGTAGAAGAAGGGTGCGTCCGGCCGAGCCGTCAGAACCACAAAGTGTCCATCAGCATCAGGATTTCCCCTGTCGTCACCGCAGACACTACCGGCCGCCGGCGACGACAAGAGTCCCAGAAGAGCGACGAAGCATACGCGATAAAGCGCCATAGGCACCTAACGAATGTAAGGGACTTCCCCGTCCCGATGAGACACCGAAGTGTCAGGATTGAGTTGCGAAACCGATCCCTCAGAAAGGGGAAGTCCCATGAACCTAGTTTCTACGCTTGGAATCGACTTGGCAAAGAACACCTTCTCGGTGCATGGCGTTAATTTAAACGGCGAAGTAGTGCTGCGGCGCAGCCTGTCGCGGGCGAAGCTCAGCGAGCTTGTGGCGCAGCTGCCGCCGTGCCTGATTGGCATGGAAGCCTGCTCTGGAGCGCACGAGTGGGCGCGGCGATTCTCAGTCTTTGGGCATACCGTTAGGCTGATGGCAGCCAAGTTCGTGACGCCGTATCGCAAGAGCGGCAAGAACGACGGCAACTATGCGGAAGCGATCTGTGAGGCGGTGGGGCGCCCGAACATGCGCTTCGTTCCAGTGAAGTCTCTTGAGCAGCAATCCGATCTCACCCTGCACCGTGTGCGCCAAGGGTTTGTGGAGGAGCGCACCGCGACGCTGAACCGGCTGCGCGGCTTACTGGCGGAGTTCGGGCACGTGCTGCCGCTGCGCGCGGTTGAGGTGCATCGACGGGTACCACAGCTGCTGGGGAAACTGCCGATCCGGGTGGCGAGCTGTGCTCGGGATCTGTTGGAGCACGCTGCGCGGCTGCAAGCGAAGACCCTCGAGTATGAACACGAGATCCGAACACACGTGCGCTCCAATGCACTCGCTCGTCGTGCGCAGGCTCGCATGGGCATCGGACCCATCACCGCATCAGCCCTGGTCGCGACCGTCGGCAACGGCCGTGACTTCAAGAACGGGCGGCAGTTCGCCGCCTGGCTTGGCCTTGTTCCGCGCCAATACTCCACGGGCGGTAAGACACGACTCGGACACATCACCAAGCGCGGCGATCCGTACTTGAGAACCCTGCTGGTCATGGGAGCTCGTGCCGTATTGCAACGAGCACTCAGCCTCACCGATCCATTCTCCCGCTGGGCGCTCGCCGTTCGAGAGCGTCGCGGATATCACCGCGCTTGCATCGCCATCGCGGCCAAGAACGCACGGGTGGCATGGGCGTTACTGGCCAAGGAACCCGTGACTGCCTGAGCGTAGCGCCCAAAAATGCACCTTCGAACAGGAGATCTCACAAGCACTGCACTCGTAGAGCACACAGGTCAGACCGGCGCTCGCAGATCCAGATCAAGCTTCGAGCGGAAAACGCTGCCTAACGATCGAGGTGCGAGCGCGCGGCTTACACGCGGGCCCGAGTGCTAAGCACTCACCAGTGGCCGATTAGAGTGACGCAGTCTGTCCTTCTCGCTCAACCGAATCCCTGCAGGCGAACGAACCAGAACTCCACCAGCTGTTGACACAACGGGGAAGTCCTTAGAGATGAGCTTCAGCGGCCATCCGCTGATGTTCGATAAGCGCCGCGAGCAGACAATGTTTACCTGTGCTCGGGGCGCAAGTCCTCTCACACTTCACGGCCGCTCCAAGCGTCTGTTAGGCGCCTGTTTGGCAAGCTCAACGAGAAATTTAGAGAAGCTCTCAATCACGAAGTTCGAGGATCGATCCGTGCCCGCTTCGTGATGCCACAAGACCACGGGAGGATCCGGTGTTTCGCGACGCAAGTCGACGCAGAAATGGTTGCCAGATCCGTCATTCAAAAATGGTAAGAAGTAGGTGGGGATATTGGGTAGGAGAATGGTGCGCTCTTCGATAGTCCGCCTAGTGAGGTCAAAATACTTCGGAACACCCTGTCCCAACCCATAGAGCTCACAATCGTCGCTGAAGCTCAAGTATCCGAACGAGGTCAGGTATCGACGAAAGGAGTCTGGAAAGTGAATACCAAGAAGCTTCTCAGAATCAGCCACCTCCGTGGGCGTGGCTCCAATAGCGGCCTTTACATATGGGAACGCGGCGAGAAGCGTCTCGATCATGGCGCCTAACGGTAAAGCTGAGGGGCCGCGCGTCGGCGTCCGAATAGAGCGGCGGGTGCAAACTGTCTTACTCCACCCGCGGCGACATGACCGCGTTTCACGGTTCCCTCGAATGATTGTTAGGCGCCACGCGGGCCTTACGAAGTACGGAATCGTGGCTGTCGTAGTACAAGATTGCGTCCCCCTTCATGGCGGCACGTCTGATATTCCCAGCGGATTCAGCCCATAAGAAGTCATCGACCCTGTGCCACGCACCGTCAGACGACGTGAAAAGTATGAAGCGATCTTCACCCGCTCCAGGCACCTCGAGGGAGAAAAGCGCAACTGGATCATGTAGCCCAAGCATGGAGTAACCGTAACCAGGAAACATCAGCTTAAACAGTGCGTCTTGAGCGGCTTCGCGGGTAGGAAACGTCTTTGGCACCGGAGCCGACCGAACCAAGTTAGCAACCAGAGGCAGAAGCGCCTTCGGCAAGTTGTTGGGATCATTACGGTACTCGGGAAAATCCGAGTAGACGCGACTCAGCTGGATCGTGTGATCCAAGTAAGTGACGTGATCAAAAGATTCGCTATCTGCGCCCAAAGTCATGGCAGCGGCAATCAAAACGAGGATTCTTTGCACGGCGCCTAACGATGAGCTTGAGCGGCCTGCCGACGTCGTTGATTGCGCAACCTGGGCGCAACATAGCGCAGCACGCCCATGGCGCGCTGCCTACTCAACATCATGGCCGCTCCAAGCGTTGGTTAGACGACGCCATCAGCGTGTGCGTACGGCGTCAACCACAGTGCCAAATCGACCAGACCGCACGAACAGCGTCACCGGGGCATCCGGCTCAAGTACTGGGGGCCCAAGCGACGATCTGGCCCAATATGTTTTGTAGCAAATCGTCACAGTGCGCAGGTCACTCAGTCGAAGTGATAACAACTTAGTGCAGCTATTTCGGGTCGAGTTGCTGTCGCGCAGTTCCACTACCTTGCCGTCGAGTCTCCCAGGGCTGCTTGCGAAGGCAGCCACAATCGCGTCCCCTACAACAAAGAGCGGCAGGATCGTGAGGACCCCAGCTGCGACCGCAGCAACGAAATCTCGAGAGGCGCTTCTATTCGAGCCTCCGACTGCCGGAAGCGGCTGTGGCGATCGTCGGAGGAGCCAGAAGCACAGTGCTGCCTCAGCCACCGCCAGTAGAAGCAGTACGCCATATAGATTTTCAGACCAGTCAATGGCCCGTGCGTAGTTCACCCCCGACCAGTTTAGAGCAGCCATGCCAACAGTTAGAAGGGCAGCCGGGCCAAGGCACATCCACGCGAGTCTGGGTTGAAGCATCCGAGTCGTCTAACGAAAAGCTTGAGCGGCCGGGGTAAGACCGCATCCGCGCGCTGTGCGCGCAAAATCGTCGTCGCGCGCACAGCGCGCTAGTCGTGGTGTCACGGGCCGCTCCAAGCGATGGTTAGGAGTCACGGCCAAAGCGAAGCCACCTTTGGGCATCTCTGGAGAGGTGCAAGTTTCATATAAAACCTGCCCCTCCGGAGTGCTCAATCTTAGAACCTTCTTCCAAAGATCCTGAGACCGGTGCTGGGACAGACTTCTCAGTAGAAACCTGCAGCGCCCAAATAGCGCCCAGCAATGGCGCTAACCAAACGAAGAGCAACCAAGCCACCTTTTGAGTCCGAGAATGAACCTCTGAGCGAACGATACGGGCCGACGCGGAAGCGCTCAGTAGGAGAATCAGCGTAACCCCACAGATAGCCGCGGTTTTCACTTCTGTGACTCCTAACGATCAGCTTGAGCGGCCGCACGCCGCGGTTCGACAAGCGACGCGAGCGCACAATCACTTCGCGCTCGCGGCGCAGTCTGACTAGGTCTCACGGCCGCTCAAAGCGATAGTTAGATGACCACTAGCGACGTTCATCGTTGCGCCAAGGCTTTCTGACCGCGAAGGCTAAGAATGCAAACTCCAGCGCGATCACAGTTATCGGAAGAATTGGACCATTTGCTGACGTAGGGTGCCAAAAGAAGATGCACAGCAGAGTTGCAGGAAACTGCAGAAGGAACGCGGCTATGAACCAAAGACCCCCGTCACCAATTCCGAAGTATCCCGACACAAACAAGGCAGCGACCAATGCTGCTTCGATCGCAGCCGCGGTCAAGAGCGCCTCTTTCCAAGTCCACGCGGCGTCGTCCCCAAAAGGATTGATGAAGTAGCCTGTCACTGTCATCTAACGGTGAGCCTGAGCGACCGGCCGTTGGTGATTAGCTCTCATGGCACTTCTCCGGTCGCTCGAGGCGATGGTTAGAGCACGCATCACAACCCTACTGTGCGCGCGCGGCAGGTGCGCCGCAATATCGGGGTGTTGGTCGCGATATGTAAGCGCGCCGGGATGCTGAACGAAGACGGTCTCGGGGCCGGAACGGTGGCACCGACTGTAACACTCGTCTTGGCGCGCGCCCCCTCGTAATTCGGGGCACGGCCCTCGGCCGCGCGCGCTTTGAGGAGACGAACGAAGCGAACACTCGCGATTC